>MDTE01049535.1_pt1 | contig 11164 bp, 8 predicted proteins | sample 811231 | NCBI WGS metagenome assembly MDTE01 (sample SAMN05326651, study PRJNA326480) | marine metagenome | isolation source: seawater | place: Indian Ocean: Red Sea | collected 2010 | reverse complement strand
TCAGCTCCTCTATTTTCGTAATCTCTTAAAATTTTTTCTATGGAGTCTTTTCTAATTGGAATTTTTAAGATTCTTGAAATAATTTGGAAACAAGCTAGTGTTTCTCTTACTAGACCATTTGCTCTGACAAGAATATCTTCTGAAAATTCAGTATTATTAAAAACACTTAATGGTGCCTTATTAGGAGCACTTTTTATATCCGAATAAAGATCCTCTATTTTATCTAAATCATCATCAATTTGATTTAAACCTTCATCATTATTTTGTTTATTGAGATAAGACTCAATAGAAACAAAACGAATCTCTTTTTGATGATCTAGATTATTAAAAATTTTATTAACTATTTTTTTACTATTTACTAAGGAATACAAATTTAGTCCGTTAATTTTTTCGCCTAAATATATATTTTTTTCATCAGTATTTAATTTTTCCAATATCTCATCATACTTATAAAAAAATGAATTAAAAGAATTTTTTAAGTCTTTATAAAGTTGAATAAGAGATGTTTCTAGATCTGGAATACTTCTAGTATAAAAATCACAAAAATTAATAACTTCTGCATCATAAATACAGGAGTTAAAAAATTCTCTAAATTTCAAATCATTTTCAAAAAGACTTATAAACAATTGATCACTAATTTTGTAAGCCACCAACTCTGTAGACGCTCTAATATTTTCACAAGCAGAAGATCTAATTAACGAAACTGCTCCAACACAATTCCCTTTCCCTAATTTACAAATAGTTTTTAATTTATTTTCAACCTTATAGATAACTCTAGCTGAGCCAGTTTCTATAAAATACACAGATCCAGACAAATAATTATCATCTGAAAGCGACTGTCCCATCTTAAACTTTAGCCTTTCTCCATTCTCTAAAAAAAGTGACCTTATATAGTTTCTGTTTTCTATACTCATGAATTTATATTGTTTATTTAGGAAATATTATCTATTAATTTTTTCGAAGAATTAATAGTTAGTATATTAACCCATTTATCAAATAATGAAAGCGTAATTTTTGACCTAACAAAATCATCAAGTTTTGCTTCAATTTTCTCTTCAAGTCTTAAGATAACCCACCATTTATCAACTTGAAATGGGTTTAAAAGTTCACCTTTATTTGCAGTTAATAGTTTTTCTTTTAATAGTGGATGCACATTACCAATACTTTGAGGTCCAATTATCCCCATTTTATTGGTATTTCCTTCCGAAGAATATTTTCTTGCCAATGATGTAAATTCTGCTTCCTCTGACTCTATTTGAAGATATAGCTCATAAGCAAGATCCGACTCTTTAACTGTTATTAAACCATAGGTATATTGATCTAATAAAGTTTTTGAATTTATAAACTCAGTCTCTGCATTTTTGTAGAACTCCTTATTAGCAATAAGTTTAATTTTTTCAGAATTTACTAAATTTCTCTTATGATCTTCAATATTAATTCCCCTAAAGGACAAAAAATTTTTTAGCGAGTTTTCATCTAAAAGATTTTTTTCCTTGCAAAAATTATTATTAAGTTCATCAATATTAATATTTAGTGAAACCTTTGAACAAATAAGGTTTGTTATGAAATTCCTCAAGAATTGATTTAATAATCCACTTTCTCTTAAAAGAACAATAAATTCTTTAGATAAATTAAAAATTTTTTCTTCTATTTCTTTTTCAAATTCATCCATTAAATAACGAAAAGCTACTTATGAAGATTAGAACATCTAAAAATTAATTAAATTAAGTAGATATATATTTTGATATTTCTTAAATTTATATTAACCAGCCATAATAAAACCAAAAAAGAATCAATAAGTCTTTCTTCTGACGATTCTATAGTTGCCATAGGTGCTTTAAACAATGATGACAATGGAAATGTTTGTGGCCATTTAAGGATCTATCAAATTGATCTTGATAGAGCTATTCAACTTAGTGAACTTAAAGCTTTAATCTACATCCCAGTAAGCCTAATTTAATTGACTCTTTTTTCATGATGACAGAACAGATTATTTCGCATCGCAACAACTATGGCAAGACGGAGTTGAGAAGTTTAGATTCTTTTAGTGTAGAAGATTATTTTGCTAACAATGCAAATTTGATAACTGATTTTTGGAAAAAATGGGGTTTTAGCCCTTAAGCATTACATTCAACACGGTTGTTGGGAAGGCAGAACAACTTCTTCTTATGATTCAAATTCCAGTTCATTATCAGGTACTTCTTCAAGTTTTTAGAGATTCAAGCACTGCAAGACATTACTAGCAATTCTGATTTAATAAAGACGATTGTTTTGGATAATGCATCTGCTATATCTCACTGCGATAACTTAGGGGAAGCGGAAGGAAAAAGTTTAGATACATTTAGCTCTTCAGATTAACTATCTAATATTATAGATCTCTTCTAGCCTTCCGGAATTATAATGATTCTTCTACCAATAATTATTTTAATTAGGTTTTAATGAACGGAGAAGCATTTAATTTTCTGGTACATATTCTCATTTATATAATAAATATTCTTTAGAAAAGTATTTTGATTAAAGATCACTTTAATAATCAGATAATTTATATTAATTTAACTGTAAGGTAAACTATATTTTGAGAGAACTAGAATAATGCTTTCAAGAGGAATAGGTAAAGATTTGTTTTTATTTTATGGAGTTTATGATACTAAGCAATTGTTAGTAAATGATTTTAAATTTATACCTTGCATCTTTGAAAATAAATTTCCTTGGAAACATGAATTTCAGATATACAAAGCTATTTACAATTTGGTATCAAAATCACAAGAAAATAAAGAAAGTATCATTGGTTTATTCAGCTCTTCACTAACCGAAAGAACTGGCTTAAATTATCAAACAGTTAGTAAATTAATAAATAATAATAATGCAGATATTTTTGTATTCTCACCTTGTCAATACAACTCTTTGATATTTTATAACTACTGGGATCAGGCAGAGATAATTCATGAAGGGATAAGAAAAGAAGTAAAACAAATTTTTGATTTAGATAATGCATTACCAAAAGTTGATTTTCACTCAAGAACAATTAAAACACAATTTTCTTACTGCAATTTTTGGGCAGCCAAAAGAGACTTTTTTTTAAAAATAGTAAAAGAAATGATTTGGCTGGATGAAATAATGACTAAGAATAAATTGGGATTAAAAGACACTTTTCATAAATCATCTTTCGTTAAAAGTTTTAATAAATCTTTTAAAAAGGACTACAAATTATACCCATTCATAATAGAAAGATACCTATCTTGTACTCTCATGTATAGGGATAAGATAATCCCAAAGGTATTCTATTGGAACGACAATAGAAAGATATTAGATCAAGTAGAACATAAAGGAGATATATTGGAGTGTTTTAAGGGTCCCATAACTAGAGGAAAACTTCATGAATCACAAAAAACGATTTTTGAAAATAAAAAGGATTTCTATAAAAAAATATGGCTTAATGAGGATATTAAAAAATTGGACAAACTTTGTCCGGGAGCAGGAGAAAGGCTAAAGTCTTTATGATGTTTAGTAAAGCTTAAATTTTATTTTTCAATAAATGGAAATATCACTTGCCACTTACCCATGGGCCTACTTTACACCAGGAGGAGGTGAAATTCAGATAGAAATGCTTTACAAATATCTCAAGAAAAAAGATGTCAATGTATATAAATTTGATAGTTGGAATCCTAAAATTAAAACAAAAATTTTTCATTTCTTTTCATGCATGGGAGGATCTTTAGATTTTTGCAATTTTCTTAAAAGTATTAATAAGAAATTAATAATAAGCTCTTCTCTTTGGATTACAAAAGATACTATGAATAACTACGACATCGGGCAAATAAAGTCACAATTATTAATTGCGGATCGTATAGTAGTCAACTCAGAAATAGAAAAAGATTTATTAAGTGATATTTTTGCAATTGATAAGTCAAATTTTAGAGTGGTTTATAATGGATTTGAACCAGATTTATTAAAATATAGAGATAAAAAATTTGATAAATCTCAAAAATTACCAGTAAGTTTCGAAGACTACGTTTTATGCATAGCAAATATCGAAAAAAGAAAAAATCAACATCTCCTTATTGAGGCAACTAAATTAAGCAAAAAAAAACTTGTATTGGTAGGACATATAAGGGAAAAAGAATATTTTAACACTTTGGAAATTGATAATAATTCAGTAATTTATTATGGTTCTGTTGAAAATCACTCATACGAATTTCTTAGTTTATTACTTAATGCCAAATGTTTTGTACTACCCTCAACTTTAGAAACTCCTGGATTAGCTGCCTTAGAAGCGGCAGCACTTGGAATTCCAATAATAGTTACCTCCGAAGGATGTGCAAAAGAATATTTTGGGGGAATAGATAGTTACTACGATGGCAAAATTGGAGACGTAAAAAAACTATCAGATTTAATAAATAAAGTATTTCTTAATCCAATGCTCGGGTCTGTTAACTTTAATCAAATTAAAAAGTTTACTTGGAGCGAATGTATAAAAAATCAAATACTTGTATATGAAGAATTAATATGAAAATTATTATTTATTCTCAGCATTTAGTTTCTATGGATGGTGTGGGTAATTCGGCAATATATTTTGAAAATTTATTTAAAAGTTTTTGCGAAGTTTTGCTTGTAGCCAACTATTCGAATATTGATGGGGTTCTAAATTTTAAAGAATATTGTAAAAAACATAGCACTAATAATATTCTTTTTTACCATTACTCCATAGAAGATCCAAATATAAAATTATTGCTTGAATTGAAATTTAAAAAAAGAATAATTTATTTTCATGGCATAACACCTCCAAAGTTTTTCAATCCAGAAAGCGAGATATTTAATAGCTGTAAAAAAGGATTAAAAGATATAAAACTTATTTCTGATTTTGATTTATATATATCCAACTCCACAGAGTCAAAAAATCAATTTTTAGATAATTTAAATAATAATTTTTTAGAGAGCCAAAAATTTATAAATATGCCCCCAATCGATTTATTTTCCAAAAAGAATAAGGTTAAAAAAAATAAATCAATAAAACCAGGATTGAAATTTTATTATTGTGGGACCCTTGTTAAACATAAGAATATAAACTCTTTATTAGATTTATTTAATAAAAATTTGATGAATAAGGTTCATCTTTCAATATTTACATCATTCTCTAAAGAAGAATGTCTTTATTTTTTAGGAGAATATAAATATAATGAATATTTAGAAAATGGAATTAATTTCTTTAATAAGTTAGAAGATGACAAGATGAATACCAATTTAAAAACTATGGATTGCTTTATTACTTTGAGCTTGCATGAAGGTTTCTGTATTCCATTATTTAATGCAATAAATAACTTTAAACCAGGTTTATCATTCCCTTTAAAATGTTTAGAGGATTATTTTCCTAAAGAATATAAATTTATTTCTAATAATGATAATTTAGAAGATATTCAAAAGAAATATCACCATAATCTGGAAAACATAGAAAAATTTAGAGATTATATTGAATATAAAGCGAAAGGATTTACCAACGCTGGTCTAGATATAATACTAAAGGAAATAGAGTAATTTGATAAATAATCTATTGAAGCGATAAGTTTATTATAGATATTTTGTAAAATCAAGAATTTTGAAAATACAATTTCGCAGAAAATAATTTTTAAACAATTTAAAAACCCTTTTGGGATTGAAATTTGGTTATCTAAAATTAATATAAAAATAACTTTTTATAAATAAATTCTTAGGCTGACAAACCTAGCTAATAAATATTAATAATTAGGCTATATTATATATTGTATTAATTGGATAAAATAAATATAGGATAATTATTTTGGATTTTTATTTTCCTAAAAAATAAATGAATATAGTTTTTCTACTTCATTCTGGCGAGAAAAATGGAGCTAATGTTGCGGCTATAAGGCTTGCTTATAATTTAAGAAAAAATAAATACTCTTCTTTAGACAAAGTAATATTAATCTTTAATAAAAAAATAAATCCTATTCTAAGAAACTTTTGTAAAAAATATCAGTTTAATATCGAAAATGAGTCAGTTTTACAAAAGCTTAATTTAAATGATTCAGTTCTTATTTATAACACAATTTTTTCTTTCTACAAAATTAACAGTTATTTTATAAAGCAGTTTTCAGATGTTTTTTGTTGGATTCATGAAACTATTTATTTTAAAAACAAACAATTCAAAAAAGAAATAGAAAATAACTTTAATGGAGAATTAACCTCAAGCGATAAATTAATAAATAATTTAATTAACTTAAAAGGTATTATTTACTTAGGTAAAAGCTCTAAAGAATGTTGGGAATCGAACTCAAGAAATTTAAAAGATATAAACTCTATTATTTTTCCAGTCCCAGAAATGCCTGAAATTGAATTGAATTCAATAAAAAAATTAACTGAATATAACTTTATGCATTATTGCTGTATAGGCTCTGTTGGACCAAGAAAAAATCAATTATATGCAATTAAATTAATAGAAAACCTAAATAAAGAGGGTATAGATTCAAAATTAACAATAGTTGGAATGAGAGAATTTAGAAAAAACGAAAAAGACTATCAAGAAAAATTAATGGATTATATTAAAGTAAATAACCTTACCAAGATTATTAATTTAAGGGAATATAGTGAAGAATGCTTTGACCTTATTGATAATTCTGGAACATTATTAATTACATCTAATTGTGAAACTTTTCCTTTGGTAATAGAAGAAGCCTGTCTTAGAGGAATGAACATTTTTTCCAAGAATGTTGGAGAAATTAAACATTATTTTAATCAAAATAATATTCTTTCATCTAATCTGAAGGAAGATACGGATAAGCTATTAAAATTTTCAAATAAAGGAAATAGTAGTATTTATTTGCTTGAAAAAATTGAACGCAAAAGAATAGATTTGAAAGAACTTTTAAGGTTTTTAGGAAGTTTAAAGTAGTTTTGAAAGATATATAATAAATAAGAAACAAAAAATTTATATGAGTATATTTAGAAATATTGGAATATTTCAAGGAGCAATAATTGACACAACTTTTCAAGAAAAAAAATTTGTTACAAAAGTTCCCTACTATAATTCTGATCCAATGGACCGTGAGATAAATATTTATAGACCAATAATTGAAAAAAATTTACATAAAGATTTTGATTATTGTGGAATAATTTCGAAGAGTTTTGAGGCAAAGGTAGGTTTAGATTTACTTTCAATAAAAAAAATAATTTCAGAACAAGAATCAGATATATATATTTTTAGCCCTCATCAGTATGAAGAAAAAGTTTGGCAAAATATATGGGATCAAACTTTTATATTTCATGAAAAAAGTATATCTTTAATTCAACAAACTCTAAAGAAAATAGATTACCCAATTTTAACAAATAAAGACCTAACTAAAACGCCATGGTGTTTTAGCCACTTTTGGTTTGCAAAAACTGAAATCTTTGAAGATATTGCAAAAGATTTAATCTTAATAAATAAAGAAATGAAAAAAAATTTATTAAATCAAAATAAAGTTCCAAACTATCAAGCCATAGCAACTCCCTCCAACGGTGAATTAAAGAAAAATTATATTCTAAGGCCTTTTGCTATGGAAAGAATAGTTGGATATTTAATCAAGAAAATGATAGAAAAAAATAAGAAATTGTACATATACAAAGATCCAAGAAATGTTGAAAAAAGTATGCACCTGCATTTAAATCTATTAAACAAAAGTTATTTAAAAATAATTCAAGAAAAATCAAAAATCTCTTCAAATTCTTACTCAGATAATAATCTAAGAAAAGAATTATATTCTGAATATATTTTTACTAAGAAAATTAGAGATATAATTTCAAAATATTGTGATACAGAATTCACAATTGAAAAATTAAAAAATTTAATAAACTCACAATATTTTTAATAATTTAAAATTTATTAAATTTTATTTATATTGATATTAAAGAAAATCATATTTTCCAAAAGACAAGTTATGAGATTTTAAATTTTTATTCACAATTAACGCTTGCTTTATGAAATAAGACCCAAATTTTTTAGCCTTTTTATATATTTTTTGCCACTTTTAATAGCAGAAAAATATCTTTGATATTCTTTACTAATATCTTTATTCGGCAGACCATATTTCTTTCTTTTATTAACAACTTTTTCTAGAATTTTTGCCGATGAAGCAATATCAGGCTCTGCCCAAAACTGTCCTTGCCAATGTGGATACTCCAAAGGTTTTACTGGTATTAATTTAAAAGGAACTGGATGATATAAATCTCCTTTACAAAAATCTATATTGCCGCTCCAATTTGTAGCAATTAAATCTAAACCTAATTGTAGAGCCTCAGCTAAATTCCTACCGTACCCTTCTGCTCTATGGAGAGAAAGAAAGATATCACAACAACCATAAAAATTTAATAATTCAAATCTAGACATATTTTTTTCAATAATCTCAACTCTAGGGTCTAATTTTGATATTTCTTTCAGAAACTGCCATTCCCAGGATGTATTTTTGCTGGGGTAAGTTTTAATAATTAATCTAATATTTTTATTAACTGAATTTGAAGGATGAGGAGGGAAAGCCATTTGAAAAGACCTAAGCGCATCTAATGGGTTTTTTCTATCTATATAAGAATTCTGATCAAAGCAATAACAAATATAAGTTGCATTTCCATCTAAATTATATTTTTTCCTATTAACTAACCTTTGTTCATTACTTTGTTGGGAAAATTTAAATCCTTCTTGATCCACACAAAGCGGCATTACTTTCACAGGTTTATTAGTTTCCTTTACTAATGAATTTCTAATATGGTTACTTGAAACCCATAACTCATTTACGAAATTGAAAGCCCAGTTCCAACTTCTAGGCCAGTAAGGTAATTCCCATGGCCAATAACCAATGACATATTTCCCTTTTAAGTTATCTATACCCTCAGTCATTACATATCTAAGAGTTTCTTCGGCTGTCATGCACAAAATTGTAGTATTAAATATATGTTTTTTTTGGATACGATTCTTTAAGGTATTTTCCTCCCTAGTTTTATCTAAAGATCCTGGGTGAAAGTTAATAATTGCTGTATCTAATTTATTACTATTTAATGCATAGACTGTACTTCTTAAATCTTCACCAATCCCTAAAGCATGTTTAGCATAACCAATTAAATTAACTCCATTAATTGATTTATTTGAAACTTTCTTCTTTAATTTAATAAATTTCCAAAATTTAAGATTAAATCTTTTTTTGAATTTTGGTAAATTTATTGGTAGAAAAATCCCAAATGTATTTATAAAAAAATTAAAAAATTTAATAGAATTCTTTGTCCTAAATAAAATTTGAAAAATTCTATAAGAGTCCCAAATTGCTCTATTAATACGTGAAATATAATCTTTATCATTTTTACTATTAAGCCAATCAATAATTTCTTTATTCTCAGAATAATTTAATAATCTAGGATATTCTTTAAAACCATGATTAATTAACCAGCAACAAAATTGTCTTTCATATTGGTTTAAATGAAAATAAAGGTTTTTTAAATCTGGTCTGTTATTTAGTATTAACTGTAATTGTTGAGGTTTGTCACTATCAATTTCATAATTATTTTTTGTATCTTCTGTAATTTTACTTAAAAGTAATTGAATTTTTTCGAATGTAGGTTTTGAGATTTTACTTTTTGAAATTTCTTTAAGAATTTTCTTGTGATTTTTTTTATATATTAAATTTAAAAATTTTTTTTCTATATAGTCTGTATTACTCTTATTGAGAAGATAATAAATTTCTAGAAACTCTGTTGCCTTTTTATAATGATTCAAACCATATATATCGGCAAAGGAATTTAATTTATTATAAGATAAAAAATTTGAATCAAATCTCACATATTTGTTACCTCCATAATGCTTTTTATTATGTTTCAGACATCTAGTTAAATATTCAAATATAAAGTGATATTTTAAATTAATATCAAAAAGCCCAATTTCCTTAAAAATATTATTCCTAAAAAAAACAGAGGAGTTTATTACAGGCTTTAGATAAGAATCAACTTCAAAGAACTTGCCTATATGATCTGCAGGGTAATAAGTTAAAAATTTATCCTTTTTATTAGTTAAAATTGAGTTAGTGTAAATGATCTTTGAGAACTTATCCTCCTTAAAAATATTAATCAACCTAGAAAGCACTAGATTATCTAGTGAATCCCCTTCATTTAATATTAAACTATAAGAAGAATTCGATTTACTTAAGCAAATATTTATACCCTCAACAATATTTGAAAAATTTTTTAACTCTATTTTTGGATTACTAACAAATATATTTTTATTAATTAAATCTTTTATATCTTTTATAGTATCAGATTTACTAATAACGTACAATTCATCTATGAATTCAATTTTCTTTAGCTTTAGTAATGTTTCCTGAATTAATTCAAGATTAGAATTTACAGTTATTATTATAGTTATATTTTTATCCATAAATTTAAATTTTATTATTATAAAATACCTTTTTAGATAATAATTTTTAGTTATTAAGAGTAATGTTTATTATATTTAAATAGATTGAAATGATAGTTTAGATTAAGAATGCGTATCCAAAACTTTTACTATCAATGAAAAATTAATGGAGCCAAGGGGATTTGAACCCCTGACCCCCTGCATGCCATGCAGGTGCTCTACCAGCTGAGCTATGGCCCCTAATCTTGAAACTTGATTCATATCAGAGAATCATAAGATTTCTTTCATAACATCCGTAATTCCTATAGTACTTTATAGAGTTTGATTATTGAAATCTGCAGCTTAAAATAACCTAGAGATTTACAAATTGCTTACTACCAAATATCCAGAAGAAAGTGATTTATGATTCTGCTTTAAAGTATTTCGTGTTATTTGGATTCGTAGAGAGAATATTTCTTTAAATAGAAATTTATAATAGATTTTATGTTTTCTTTTAAGCAAATTAATTTTTTATGATTTTTGCACTAATAATCTTTGTCATCTAGTGTGCCACCTTTGATTGTATTCCCACCTATAACCGACTTATTTTGCTTTTGCCGTTTAGAAAATATTTCTAAATCTTGAATAAAAAGTGAAGTACATTCAGGGAAAGAGTTCATTGGTGAAAAACCATAAAAATCAATTTGTTTAAAACCTGCAGTTCTCAACATTTTGGCGGTATTGGGATACCAATCAGCATTGTCAAGAATGATAATTCCATTATCTACTAATTTATTTATT
>MDTE01082219.1_pt1 | contig 11165 bp, 12 predicted proteins | sample 811231 | NCBI WGS metagenome assembly MDTE01 (sample SAMN05326651, study PRJNA326480) | marine metagenome | isolation source: seawater | place: Indian Ocean: Red Sea | collected 2010 | reverse complement strand
GACATACTGCTACCTCATCTACCTCTACCGTTCTTCAAGGTGAGTTGTATGTTGAGGATATTGATATCGAATCGAGAAAAGTGATTAACAGTAAAACGAGAAATGTGGGCGACTACGCAACAAAAGAAGGTGGCGATGTCCATATGGAAAAAGGCGGTCCTGAGGGTGCTATTGTTCTATTTAGCCTCTACACACAAGATGGCAACTTAGCTGAATCTCTTGATAAACAAGGTAACGTGATCGGTGTATCACATCTTGATCAATTTATATAGAAAGTTAGGCATTGTTCCAAAAATTTAAAGATGTTTGATTAATTTTTGGGTTATCAGCAATCAAAGCTAATACATCCTGACGAAATTTATTTGCTTCATCATCTGAAACCAATAATCTTAGGCACTCAATAACGCGAGTTATTCTTAGATGATTATGATCATATGCTCGGTTCCAATGTTGATTTCTTTCAAGAAATCCATAAAACCAACCTGCTGATTTGATTATATTATTTTTCGCTTCAAGATTAGATTTAAGCTCTAAAACCATTGATTCATCATCAAGATAAAACCCATGAAACGAAGAACCGCTTTTTTTATTTAATGGAAAAAGTATTTGGATGAAGTCGTGGGTACTTTCAATTTTTTTATCATCAAAAGACCAAATATCTTTTAATGCTCGACCTTTAAAGTCTAGAGATTCATGTAAAAAGAATAAAAGCCAATTCATTAACTTTAATTATGAGATTTGATTTTAAAACCAACAATAGCCTATCTATGTTTCAAAATTGTCCTTATATAGTTTTTTTATAGATTTAGAGCAAACCATTTTTTTTCTTTCAAGCCTAACTTCTTTCAACATTCCAAATTGAAGGTACTTTCTAACTCTTGATTCGCTGCAACCTAAAAGCTTCGAAGTGTCTTTAACGTTATAAAGTGGTAATAAGTTATCCCACAAGGATTGCGGAGCAATGTTTAGTGCTTTTTCAATACTTTCAAGTTTACTTAAAATTAGATCAAGTTTTTTTGATTCTGTCATCGTGTATATTTATATAACATATTTAAGAATATGGACCGGTAACAAAATACTCAAGTACATAATTTTTTAATATTGCTGCGGTTGGAAAACTGAAAAACCAAAGTTTTGCCATAAAATCAGCAAATGAGTCAGTATCATTCAGCTGAGATCCTTTTTCAGGTATTGATAGAGGGTAAAGATTTTTTTTAGGATCACCCAGGCTTCGCCACAAATAAAAAATAATTGTCCATAGAGGATAAGATAATGCTACGAGGGAACACAGCACATAAAAATCAAGCGATTCATACCTTATCAATACTGGCCACATACCATGCCATATTTCTGGTGCGACACCCCTGCTAGCACTTGCAAGAATTAAGAATAAACATGTTATTGCGTATGCACAAAAAAGCAATTTAAGTTTTGTATCGTATTTCATCGTGCAGTCCCTATGAATTATTAATAAATATAAATTTATCAAGAAGCTTAATAGAACACCATATTAATATTTCTCTGCTACTTAGACGCAACTGGTTTTCTTGGTTCACTATCATACAAAACACAAGTTAAGTTAAAGTCTAGGATGGGTTCAGGAATTAAATAGTAATTAATCTCTCTATCCTTTCTGCACCAGTAGGCAATGGTATCGATTAGAAAAAGTCGAGGTACACGGTCTAATATTAGAATGTTATTTCTTTCACAATTTTCTTTAATGTAATCTGAAATTTCGGATGAAAACTCTATCTCACACGTATAATCCATATCTGCCTTTGCATGAGGTATTATCATGAACAGGAAAGTTATTAGTAATAGTTTTTTCATATTCCTCCAACAAACCAGTTAGTTATTTATACAAACTATTACAGAAATTATAAGTTTATTCTATCCATTTAACCTTATGAGGTTTTGCAATAAAGGCATAACTCCTCCTTTGCCTCCACTTTAAATTACCTCGTTCAAACTTATACACCCATGCACCATTAGGTCCAGAGGCTCTTATGTGTAATTCATAATCATCTCTATTGACGTATCTGATGTAAGTATCTTTATCGATAATAATCTTTGTAGATTCCACATCAGTACTCCTCTTTCCTAAAGAAGATGACACACCCTACTTGGTCTTCTACCATTCGAGTCTTAGTAGGTTTATCAAACTTCCAAAGTGCTAGAGATTTAAGCCATGCTGGGATATCCCTATTTTTTCCATACAAATCGATCATATACCTAAAGTCTTTATAGTTTTTATAGGTATCTGTAGATGGTCTATTCTTGAAACCGTCTTCAATGAGACAGCATTTAATACGTTTGAATTTATTAAATTCAAATATCATCTCTCCATTATTTCTATTGCGAATAGTTTGAAAACGGATTTCAAATTCTCCATCTTGGTAAAAAACAGCATGAATATATTTGGCAACAGTTATTACCTCTGGTTTAGCGTCTTTCATAATTCCTCCTTTAGTTGCTGAAAGCCACATCGTTTTGACCACCTTGCCGGAAGTTATGGCAGGTTGGTAAAGGTGAAATCACCTTTTCTTGATGTAAGTTTGTATTATAAAGATTTTTAAAATAAAGTTAATCTTAATTGAGACAATATTGACGCATAAATAATATGAAACAATCAAAAAAAGAAAAACATGATCACTATCGAGCTATAGCTAGGGGTTTAGACATCGTTGGAATGATGGGTCCTAGCTATCTACAAATAAAAGATATTCATCAAAAATTACTTGAAAAGGGATATGACGTTTCAAAAAAAACAGTTGAAAGAGATATGGATATTCTTCCGGATATTTTTCCACAACATGTATTTAAGCAAGATCAATCGAGGCCATATGGATTTAAACTGCCCTCTGATTCGAAAAAGCTATCAGCAATGTCCCCGGATGAGGCTATGTGTCTGCAATTGGCTTATCAATATTTAAGCCCTTTACTGCCTAATAGGACCCTAGAACCAATAGCACCTTATTTAAAGGAAGCAGAAACTGTCTTAGAAATGAATGCTTCAAAAAGAATGAAGAATTGGCAGAAGAAAGTATTGACTATTCATGAGGGATTTAACTTACAACCTGCAAAAATAAAGAAAGATATTATTCCCAATCTGCATACTGCTCTTTGGAATGGAAATATGATTCGGGTTTCATATCAATCAGCTACTAGTCCAAAACCTAAAGATTACCTATTACACCCTGTTGGACTCGTTCATAGGGGAAGAGTTTCATACTTAATTTGTTCTTTTGACAACCATACCGAAAATTTTAGTTATCTGCCATTGCATAGGTTCAGGTCAGTTGATGTGCTGGTTGATTTGAGTGCTCATAAAAGCAAAAACGTCAAAGACGTTGCTGAAATTGTTGGTTTTCCAGTATCTGCAAAAAAAATAAAAGTAAAACTTAAATTCAGTAAATCCTCTGGTGGTCACGCTCCTGGCAATCACTTAAAAGAATCTCCTATTTCCAAAAATCAAAAAATAACTGAGACCAAGGATGGATACATTATCATTGAAGATGAGGTTGATGACATCTTAGAATTTAGATGGTGGATTCGAGCATTTGGAGACACCGTCGAAGTCATTCAACCAAAATCCTTAAGAGATGAATTTACAAAAATGTCAAAAAGGATGAGTAAGATATATGAATAAGTTAACTCCAAATTCTATTGAATCAGTAATTATGTTTATCTTGTATATTTGTATGCAAGATGGAAAGGTTTCTAAAGAAGAATCCAAAGAATTAATTGCAACCGGGCCCTTGATTCAAAAAATGTATTTAGATGTATTTGGCGAATATATTCCTCAAGATCTAGATTCTTTGATTGGGTGCGCACATGAAAGTCTTTTTCAGTATTTTCCTGAAAAAGGCTATCAAGGTAATACATCTTCAGATATTGAAATATTCACTGAATTATTAACCGATAATGCTGCAAGGGATATTGCATTACTAGCATCAAGAAATACTGCTGGCTCAGATGGGCTCCATAGGCTTGAAAAGCAAAAATATGAATTTTGGTATGAGCAATGGAATGCTTAAATTAAGTTCCCAATTCTAGCTCAATTGTAATCAAGTTATTTGTAATATTCTTAACAGATATGTCTTCAAGAAAGTATTGTCTGCAATATGGAAGTTCGCCATATTCCTCAAAAAACAATTCTATGAATTCGTCTGTTAGTTCTTCTAAGGCATGACTTAGACAACAGGGCTTTACTAAAACTATTGATACATCAATGCTATCAGTTACTTCAGCTCCTCTGTACCCCCAAACACTTGCATCGACTATCACTGACATTTTATTTACTTCAGCAATTTTTATTATTTCACAAAACTTGATACCGTTCTTGGTACCCAAATTATTAAACATATTATCTTGGGTACTTTCGTTTACAGTATTTATTACATCTTTGATCTGATTATTTATATTTGATTGAATCATTGATAAAGCCAATCATATTTTCTTGTTAACTTTTTAAAGGTGTTTGGCATTACCATTTTAATGAAGGCTAACTTACCCTTAATTTCATCAATGTTTTTAATTATTTTGCCTGATGATACTTGTTGATTTGCATTATGAAGCATCGCTCTAACTCGTCTTAGATACTGTTTTTGAATTCTTGGTCCGTTTTCTCCTAGCACGAGACCTGTAACAGTCTGTCTGTATGGTGCACGCATGATGATTGTCTTATCAGGATTCACTGAGAATCCCTCATTTTCTATAACTTTTGAAAGATAAGTTAATAATCTTCCAACTTCAATTTTTTTATCAGGATTTGAGAATACAAGATCGTCTGCATATCGTGTATAAATCCAACCTTCATCAAGGTGTTTAAGAAACCCTCTAATTCTTTTATCAAGTTGTCTAGCTACTAGGTTGCTAATACTTGGAGATGAAGGTGCGCCTTGAGGCAATTTTCTTTCTCCAATACTCACAAACCATTTCTTAGATTCAAATTCTATTTCTTGCTTATCTGAATCTGTACATAGCAAAGCAAATATTGATGCCATTCCAGTGCTGTATCCGAATGAATGAAATAAACTCCTTACTCTATAGAAACTAATAGAGGGGAAAAAGTCTGCAAGATCTATTCGTACAACAGTACCTTGCTTGGAGTGCATAATGGCATTGTCTAATATGCTTTTGCTAGGCCTAAAAGCCATAGCCTCCTTTTCTGGGTCAACTCTATTTAAAATCTCCTGATTGATCCATCCTTGAGCATGTTTAAGTTTTGATTTAGGTGCAGAAATTAGTCTATGTTTTCCATTTCTTTTGGGAACAAAAAAACGTTTGTAATGATCAATGCTTGCAACTTCTCTGTGGTAACAAAGCCAAGATATATGCTCTAACTTTAGCTCTAAAGCATTAGCAAAATCCTCAACATCAGAGATTAATGGTAAAGAATTTAATGCTAATTTCTCATCGGAGCCATTATCATATTGCAACCTTCCTGAAACCTTTCTACCTAAGAAAGGAGGTACCCTTAATCTCTTTTGCTTATCCATTTCAGCTATAACTTTTTTTTGTTTAAGCTTGTGCTGCTTTCGTTGCTCTCTTCTTATTTTGGATTGGATAATTCTTTTTTCACGGATATCGCTAAGTAATTTTTCAGTGTCCTGTGCTTCCTTAATTTTAGATCGAATACCTGCTAGCTCTGTTTCAATATTATTAATTTGGGCTAAAGATTCCTCGCGTTGCTTAGAAAGCGCATCTAATGCACTCTGATTTTCTTTATCAACTTCATAAAAGCCTAGACGTAACATTTCCTCTAATTCAAAATTGTTTTTACCGATCTCTTTTATTCTTTTTTTCCAATTTGGATTTAATCTTTTTTTACTTTCCATGATTTACTCCAACATTATTTGTTGATTTCTCCTCATATATTTTTTTTAGCAAGGCAACAATATGACAACAAGCTCCTTTTTTTAAGTGTGTCTTTTGGAACTCAACACAGCTGCAATTCATCTTTTTTGGATTATTATCTTCATCAAGCTCCACTTCTAATTGATATTTATTTTCTTTAGTTCCCTGTTTTGCCTTTTTAGAGGGTACTGTTACCTCGGCGGTATATTTATTTTCAAAAAAATCATTTGTACGGTTAGTTATAGTCAGTTGTCCGTTATTAATTATTTTTAATGCCTTCTTAATGATCTTTGGCTCTACTTTTTCTTTAGAAATCATTTCAAGAGGAAATAGCTCACGCCATCTAAAAATATCCTTATGAAAGTCATACATAACTTGCCCTCTAGAACAAAGTTTTGTTAATGCATGATGAACAGTAATGTTCTCTAATTTAGTGAGCTCGGTTAATTCCTTTTTAGTTAAGCCTTTTGACTGAAATAATTGATTAGAAACTTTTTGAATATCGCCTTCACTAACATCATGAATATGCGATAACAATGCAAACTTTGTTTGCGATGACCAATCATTTGCAGACCAACCTGAGAGTCCCAAATCTAACTTAATATTGTTGGTAGTAATACACCAAAATGATGGTAATCCTGTTCCAAGTAAATCCACTCTTACCTCGAAAGCATGTGGCAATAGATCCTTAAGCATCTGTAATCTTTTTCTACCCCATATTCTTATGCTCTGTGATTGAGAGCTTCTAAATATATGTTGATATTCTGTAATGATTATTCCCCATGGCTCTATCTCTATCATTGGTCTTTTGCCAGGCTCTAAAATAAATTTAATTGATTTCGGGCTGACATTATCTTTTTTTCTTTCAAGTACAGATATCAGATCAGAAATAGTTGAGGGTGAAAAAAGAACAGAGGTTTTATCCATGGATGATGCGGACTGAACTTCCAAGAACCCATTAACCCATGATTCAGGAAGATCAATTTTCTTTTCAACGGTAGAGGAGCTATTAGTAGAAAAACCTACCTCCTTGTAACCTACGTTGAGATCTAAAGGCCGATAGGAGCGAACTCGATCAAACTCTTCAGCAAGATTCTTGCTAAAATCAATGTTTGTAGTTCCTCTGTGCATTTCTTCAGCAAGAATTAATTCATCTTTAGGTAATGTAACTCTGCCATAAGAGGATTCATCGACAGAAAAAGCTTCAAAAATTACTCCATCTTCTTGCACGCTAATGACTGGATCAAGTACATACCATGCATCACGATCTTGGTTATATAACCATGACCAAAATTTTTCCCGAGATTTATAGAAATCATTTGTAAGTTTATGAGCCTCCTTTGAAATTCTGTTGATATCTTTTTGAAATAATTTAGCTTGCCGTTCAAGAGCACTTGCTTGCTTTAATAAGCCTTTAAGATCTCTTTCTTCAATTTCTTTACCTAATTCCTTTAAATATTCTCCTTTGACCCATTTTTGATATTTTGAATAGTCTCTTTTAGCTTTTATCATATTTGAATTTACTATCCTATGAAGTACCAGCATGCTTCTTGCAAAACTCATGCCGTCATTAACTTGAGCAGATAAAAATACTCCAGGTCTATTCAGATCAGTAGCCAAACTAAATCCAAGACCGCTACTTGAAATATTGCTTTGACTACTTTGTTTATATGTTTGCGCAACTTTCATTATTAGTTTCCTCAATATCTTTAATTTTTATTTCGGGTATGTGATGTTTATCTCTACCGAGTAAGGTTAGGTGTTTAAGAGCCCACTCTTTATCAGACTGAATAAGTCCATATGACAACTCTTTGAGAGAATTAAAAAGCATATCGGGCGATTTAGCTTTGCGTTTAATTTGAGTGGATATTCTTTTTTTTACTAGCTCTTTTGTCTTCCTCTCAATATTTCTAGTTCTTAAAATCCCAATATCAAAATCACTTATATCTATAAACCTGTTTTCATTATTAGCTAAGTAACTTGCAACAAAAAATCTTATATTTTTATGTCTATTCTCCTTGAGCATTAAAAGTATTTTGGGCATGTTAAGAGATAAGTGATGTTGATTAAGCAGCTCTAAACCAAATTCTCTAGTGTGCTTATTTGGGCTATCGCAAATCATTACTAGATTCTGTTCAAATTCAGGGTCTCTTATGTCTATGCTATTGAAATACTCATTTGCGTAACGTTCGCCTAATGGTGAATTGGACTCTAAAAGATTAAGAGCAAAAATAGCATCCATTCCATATTGAACTTTTAGCTGTATAGCTTTTTCGCTTAATGTTTGATCTGAAGAAAGGCATACTTTTAAATGATCTGACGCATTGTTTAAGAAATGATCTGAATTATGCTCAAGTAGATTTAGGACGTAATCTGAATGTTCGTCACTCTTTACAGAATCAAAATCAGGTATAAAGGTTTTGGCTATAACCTCCTTAAATATTGGATTGTTTATAAACCTTGCTTGAACAATGCTTTTAACCGAGGTGTCGTTACCTCCAAGTTTTTTCCATAGTACTCCCAACCAAGATTCAGATATCACTGTTCCAACTGGTAATTTAGCTCCTCCACTGAGAGTTTGTTCCCACTCATAATCTTCAATGCTTAGTAAGTTATCAATTGCTAAATTTTCAGATACATAGATATTCTCATTTAAAAGGTCCAATAAGAACTTGAAGTTTCCATGCTTAATAATGTTACTGGTTAATTTGCTGACTTTAGAAAGTAATGACTTTTCAAGAGCATGATTTTTAATTCTGTGATTAAGCTCCATCAGCAATTCTTCTGCAAGCGATTCTGGGCACTCGAGCTCAGTAAAGTGTTCATTAAGTTTATGTACCTTTGTCCAAAAAGACTTTTTTCTTAATGAGGGAAACAAATGACGTTGTTGCCCAATTGACTGTTTAGGCAAACCTTTGTTAAACCTATATTGATATGCAGTATCATTATTCTGAAATATAAATGGTTTAAAAAATTCAATATTTGACTTGCTATCAGCTTTACAAAGTTCGCATGCTTCATGACGAAGATCTGAAGGAGTGAAATGTCCATCCATTGCTGTTAAATGCTGCTTTCCAAGCTCCTCCATCCAACTATCTATGGATGAATTATTTTCAAGATTTGCTTGAATTGACTTTAATTTTTTCTTTAAATGGGGTGGCAAATTGAACTCTTTAGCATCAGAGAGTCTTATATGATTTCCATGACACCTTAGTAAGGGAACCTTGAAAGACATTAGATTTAGTAACCTTTCAGGGTTGGCTTGTTTGAGGTAATAGGTAGTATTTATGTTGGAAAGCTCATTGCGCGGCAAGTTAAGTAGAAATTTGTCGAAAATAGAATGATGCCATCCGATCAGACCAAAATGAGCTCTGCTTGTATTAACCATTTTCCATTTTGAATTTGACCAAACTGAAATCGGTGTTTTATTGGTCCACTGAAATGGTGTATTAAAATTTGAGAGAATTTTCTCAGTGATATTAGTTTTAATTATCCCTGGCCAAGCAAACCTGAGAGATAACATTCCTAGGATGATGCCTTTATGCTTTTCGATTTGATTTTTTTTACTTGAAATCAATGAATAAACTACATCGTCGAGCTCATAAATAAATCTAGTCAACCATGGATCATGTTTGTATACCTCTAATTCATTAAAAATTGTATTAAATAAATTTTGAGCATCTTTAGATTCCAAGGTTGCTAATGCCCTGCTAATAGAAGCTGGGTGAAGCAACTTTACTGTCTGTATATTTTTTTTTAGTTGTTGAACAGCAAAATTTACGAGATGTTTAGAAGATGACTGCAAATAACAGTTAAACACTCTTGTTGATAAAAATAAATTTGTATCACGATTAGGATTGTCATGATGATTCCAAATTTTTGCATAAAATTCAGATATACATAAATAATGTGAATTTTTTTGCAAGTAAGGTTGTATGTTTTCCAGCATATCAAGCCAATCTTCTTTACATGGATAATTATCATTTCCTCTGGCTAGAAAATTATTCAAGTATCTTATATTTCCTCTACCATGTTTGCTGTGACTGATATCATTTGTTTTGCCAAAAATAATCTCATTAAGCAGCCATAATTCAGAAAGCCTTTTTCTTCTTGGGAATAAAAGCCCTTCTAGGTATTTCATACTAAGCATTACATAGGAGCTAGGATCTTTTAAAGAGAGTTTTCTTAACAACCTCCTACCTCGTCTTCTCATGTAATTGATTGTTTTAATTGAAGGCTTTGAGGTCTTTAAAGACTCTGAGAGTTCAGGATATCTTTCTCGGTATTTGGATTCATTCTTAAAAATATGATTGATATCTATGGATCTGCGTTTTGCCCATGGGTTTTTTGACCAGTGTTTATGATTTGTAATTTCACTAAATTTTGGCAGGCCAAGATTTTCAGTATCAAGTAAATTATTATTAGAGAATTCATTTTGTGTAATAAAGGATTTTAAATCTTCAGATTGTTCATCCCCCTCAGTCAATAATAATAGTGTTATTGCTTCAGATTCTTCTTCAATCTTTTCAGCATTCTTTATTACAATATCAGCCTCTAAAACACCTTCAATTTTTTTAATTTTTTTTTCTAATTTAAGTTTATCTATAAATCGGTATTCATTATTTATTAAATGCCGGTATCGAAGAAACCTTTTAGAATAACGAATGCCCCCAGGCCATTGCTCACAAAGATTTTTACAACTTTTGGAATATGTATTCCGTTTATAAAATTTTTTATTACATGCAAAGCATTCATCATGGTGTTCTAGTCGCCTTAAAATTATGGCTATGTTTTGTATTAAGAATTCTTTTTTAGATATATCTTCAGTTACTTCATCGGGTTGATTGTTCAATTGAAGAAGCTTTGATTCTAAGATTTTATATATAGCCTTAAAGTTATTCCAATAATTAGTTACTAATGGAGCGTGAGTTAAATATGTCTTGAGCGAATGTTGAGGTAAATCATTCAAGGGGCTGCTTAAAAGATTTTCGACTAGATCTTCGCCTATCTCAGGTATAAGTAAAGGGAACCTTCCCGATTTAAGCTCATTTTCAAAATGATATAAAACTTTTCCTTTATGTGATCCCGCGAGATGTGGCTCCTGCATATCAATCATTCCTAACACCTCACCTCAATACATGGATCGACGTCAATCACTGAAACGTGTTTGGTCTTTTTACGCAGGGTAGTAGTTTCGGTCGAAATAACCGAAAGTACTATCCTGTGAAGAACCTTGACCTCCTGACGACCTTCTGGGCCGAAGGCCCAATCAGCGATAAGAAGGTCGGAACAACAAGACCAAACAT
>MDTE01192669.1_pt1 | contig 11167 bp, 3 predicted proteins | sample 811231 | NCBI WGS metagenome assembly MDTE01 (sample SAMN05326651, study PRJNA326480) | marine metagenome | isolation source: seawater | place: Indian Ocean: Red Sea | collected 2010 | reverse complement strand
CCTGTTGGAATAACAAATCTTAAAGAAGCATCAGAGTAATTTATTGCATAGAAATTATTATCATTACATCCTATTAAGATAATTTTTTCATTACCTACATCTAAAACAGCTGGTTCACTTCTAAGATTGTTTCCTAAATCTATTGGGAAATTAGGTGCTTCAGTTAAATCATCTAAAATAACATGTAAATAATCCGTATCTGAACCAAATATAATATCATCTTTACCATTATCGTTTAAATCTGCTAAAGCAACACCTGCTTTAATCTTTTCTCCAACTACAAAGGGGAATCCTTCAACTGCTGTTCCATCATGATTTATTGCAAAAATTGGAGAACTGCTAGTAGGTGATTGATAGCCTCCAACTACAATTTCTAAAAATGAATCATCATCTATATTCCCTATTACAGGAGTAGCAATCAACCATCTTTCTGCATTATAAGAAGACTCTAACCCATCTAAACTGAAAATATAAATATAGCCATCCTTTGAAGATACAACAAATTCATAATTTCCATCATTATCCAAATCAGCACTAGATATAGAACCCCAAATTTGATCATTTGCTTCATATGGGAATACACCATTATTAAGTTCAGCACCATCTTTTATAATCCTGATTCTACCAAACATATCAGCAAATATTATCTCATTATCTCCATCTTGATCTAAATCTATTACAACAGGACTAGCTTTTAATTCTGCATCAGTATCAAATGGAAAACCTTCTTGAAACAGCGTTACATCAATTTCTATATTGAGTTCATTTGTATATTGATATCCTCCTGCACCATAACCCGTTACATTAACAATAAATTCTAAAACATCAACACCAACGCTAAATGGAACAGTAAATTCAAAATCACCTGAAACTATTTCTCCATCATCAATATTTCCAAAAGCTTCTGTAGCATTTGAAATTACAACTTCTGAGTTGCTTGAGGATAATGTAGCAATAACATTGCTTGCATTTACCCAACCTTGCTCATTATTTAAAGAAACTTGAAGCAGTGCTGATTCACCTGGATTTAAAACATTATCACTATCTTGTAATGTTTCTATATCATTATCTTCTAAAGGAGAAACTATAAAAGAATCAATTGAAATACTAGGTGAAAAATCCATTCCTATAGCCTTATAAACATCTACCATACCATGACCAAAACAATCAACCCCATCATTTCCATTACAAGTTTCATATTCAGGGTTTTGATCATATACTCTTCTATCAGCTGACTCTTCTATTCTATTCCTTAGTTGGACATTATTCCAAGTAGGATAATATGAACTTAAAAGGCCTATGGCACTTGCAGCATTTGGGCATGCCATTGAAGAACCATCCCAAGATTCATATCCTGAACCAATTATTGCACTTTGAATATTTTCTCCTGGAGCAGCCAAATCAACTGTAGGGTGATAAGTTGCCCAGTTTCCCCAATTATATGAACATCCCATTGCACACACTGAAATACAATTATCATAACTAGAAGGATAATGAGATCCATATTCTTGACCACCAGAGTCATAACCATTTCCTGCAGCACCTAAAACTATTGCACCATAAGTATTATGAGCATTATTTATAACAGAATTTTCTGAGGCAGAATAGCCTCCACCACCCCAACTATTATTAATAATTGCAAAGCCCCCTTCATAATAACCTGCTTTAGCAGCATATGTTATCCCAGCATAGCCATCACTAATTCCAGGCTCTCCAGTTTGATTTTCTCTTGAAACTTTTACAGAAATATATTTTGCATTATATGCTGTTGAAGCCATCCCTAAATCATTATCTGTAGTGGCAGCAAGAATGCCTGCTACATGGGTTCCATGAGCCCATGTTCCATTTGGAGCTACATCTTCTTTAGGAAAAGGGTCATTATCATCTGTACCATAATACCCCGAACTATCCCAACCTAAAATATCATCTACATAACCATTTCCATCATTATCAGTATTATCTTCAAGTGGAGATCCATCTGAAACTGCATCTCTTAAATTAATCTGCCCATCATTATTAACATCCATCCCCTCATTAACAAGAAAATCTAAAACTTCAGTAGCTTCTATATATCCATCTGAATCTGAATCTAATCCAGCTTCAAACATCCACTCAGGAATTTCACCTTGATTAATCCAAGAATTATGTTGAATATCAGGGTGAGTATAATCAACTCCTGTATCAACTGAAGCAAGCAAAACATGTCTTCCATTTGGATACACTCCATTTGGAATATCCCAAAAATCCCAAGCTTCCTTACTTTTAACAGAATTAAGACTGCACTGCAGTTCTACTAAGGGATCGTTAGGTGTATAAAAAGGTTTTCTTATATATTCATTTTCTGAATATTTAACTATAGATAATTCTTTAATTGCATTGATTATGTTTGGCATTTCTATTCGCCTATCTTCAGAAATATATGCTCTATATATTCTATTTAAATATATATCACCATCTCTATCCATTTCTGTTGCTTGAGGAATCCATTTTTCTAAATCAACAATATCATGATTTATAATAAAATTATTTAATTCTTCATTATCTACAATAGCTCTATTATTACTTCTATTAATTTCTACAGGATTGATAGTGCTTTTTAAACAAAAAAGGAAAGTATTTTCTGAAGGGGTTGCATCTACTGCAAATGAAACAGAAAACGTAATTACTGTTATTAAAATTTTTATAAAATTATCTTTTAGTATTTTCATTTTCAATTCCTTTTTATTCAGATAAAACAATATTTACTAAACTTACAACATCTAAAACATTTATTGTACCATCTTGATTAATATCAGACAAAATAAGTTCTAAATTTGTTGGTGTATGGCTGCCCATAATAATTCCAACTAGAGTTACTATATCTAAAACATTATAAACACCATCCTGATTTAAGTCACCAAAGTCTAAACTGCCAACATTTAGATTCACAGGGATAAACAGTGTACCATCCGTTGCATTGGTACTAATAACAATATATGCTATATAATTTCCATTTGACAAATCATTTGAATTTATTTCAACATCAAACTGCTGAGAATCACCATATATAATTTGTCCGCTACCAGCATTTGTTAAATTTAACCATGAGGGCGAAGTATCAAAATGGACGCTAAGCTCATCTTCAATAAAGTTATCTTGATTATATAAAACTTCCAAACCATACTCACCATCAGAATCAATTATACCAACTGTTGCAGAACCAGTATCTCCAATCATTTCTCTATAATTTATATTTATTTCACCTGTTGGAGATAATACAATTTGAAAATCATATACTCTATCAGGTCCTGTCCAATGAATCACATTATCATACCAAATAACTGCTCTATCTGAATTTGAATGAAATCGAATATAACCAGAGCCATCAGGATTATCTCCACTAACTGGATTCAAATCATCCCAAAATGCTAATATTGCATTTCTTGGAGAGTCATCATCAAAAATTGAACCATTATTCCATTCTTGAGATGTGCCTCCAAATGCTAACCAACCATTTGCCATTACAGCTGCAAGTGAATAATTATTTTCATAAAAAGGGAAACTAAAATCTAAACTAATTAAAGCTCCTCCATCATTAGAATCAAATTCAAGGACTGTGTGATCATCTGAAATATCAATCCAATCATAATTAAAATCAGAATCTATGTTTGATTGTGCCCAAGCATAACCATATTCATCTGTTTGATTAAATGAAGAAGAAAATGGAGATGTATCTATATCATAATATAACACAGAGTTATTCTCCCCATTATTTGTTAAAACTAATTGTTCGCTGACTTGTTGATTTTGCTCTACCTCAAATGAAAAACTATCATAATTATAATCTAATGATGGCATTGCTGACATATCAGCATTTCTAGTAGAAATAAATAAAGCAGAATTATCTGATAATGTTCTAGCTGCTGTTGGATATGCATTATTAAATGTATATTGCAAACCATCACTTTGAAGATGATTTTCAATTCCAACTGTACAATATTGACCATGAACAACTGGGCCATCATAGTTTCCAACAGGATAGTCCCCTACACTTGTATTATTAAAATCTTTATACTGCAATTTCATTTCATCATCACCTGTAAATGTTTGCCAACTTGTATTATATAAAATAATTTGGAAAGATTCTGAAATATTAGGGTTAAAATATGTCCTTAACTCTGACCACTCTATAATAAAATAATCATTTTGGCTATCATAATAAGAATACACATCTCCACCACTTGTAGTTTGAAGATCATCCCAAAAAACTGCAACCATAGGAGAAGGACCTCCTGGTCCTGGCAATGTATAATTTCTAAATGATGACATATCTGTTTCACCAAAAGATATCCATCCATTTGAACAAATACTCACCTCATTATAGTCTACACCATAAAATGTAAAGGTAAATGGCAAATCTACTGTGACAACATCATCTCCATTATTTCCATTATCATTAAGGTTTACATTTTGGCCATCTCCTCCTAATGAGGGGTCAATTTCTATCCAATCATATTCAGGAGCTAAATCATAATCATCATCACCAGTATCATAAATATAATACCCATAGGCATCTGGCCCTAATGGATCATTCACACTGACTTGCCCAATTTCTAATTGAAATACATTATTTATTGAAAAACCATTATCAGTAGTAAAACTTACAGGAATTGAAATAAGATTTCCATTAACTGTATTAGGGCTAACAACAATATTAAAATTATTTGAATTAACATTTTGTCCAGTACCTACGTTATCCCAATATAGATTATCAACAGAAAAATCAATTGAAGCACCATTATAATCAATTGAAGCCTGTAAATTTTCTAAATTCATTGAACCTGTATTTAAAACAGATAAATTAATTGTTGCTGTTTCACCTCTATTAAGAATCCCATTACTATTATCATCATTAACAACATTAACATCTAATAACAATTCTCCAGAATAAACATTTAATGGTAAAATATATTCCCAAAACATATTATTATTATTACTTGTAGAAAGATTTATTCTTAAACCCGTATCTTCACTATCTAAAATATCTGAGGATGCAGAAAGTGTTAATCCAGATACATTTATAGTTCCAGTAGGACCTATATCACCAACATATAAATTAGCATTATCAATAGATATAAAATTAGATGTTGTAGATAAGTTTAAACCTAAATCGTTAACTCCCTGGATAGATAAATTTTGCAAATCAAATGAAAGGTTAACGGTTTCACCTGGATTTAAAAGACCATCACCATTTCCATTCTGTTCAGTTAAACTAATGCTGCTTTCATCAATTACTAATTCAGCACTAGAATTGGAAATAGAAAACTCTGTTTCAACAGGCAAGCAATTTTGACAATAAGTTAAAACATTAACTTCTCCAGATGAATAATCATTAAGTTCAAAATCTGCTATACCATTTTCATCTGTATAAGAAATTAATTGTAAATCTGTATTATCTCCACTCCCCTTATATAAAATTACTTTTGCATTAGGATATGGATAACCGTGAGAAGTTGTAACACTAACTTGGAAATTAGTTGATCCCTGATAAATTTCTCCAACATGATCTACTACTAAATACTTAGGATTAGATGTCCATAATTGTGTTGCCGGATCACCCATTAAATTATTCCATGAAGCAAAATAATAAACATTATTGTTAGGATTTTGCGGGTAAACTTCGTTTAAAGCTAATTTTCCATATACTAATGATTCTCCTGCAGTAGATACCTCATCTATAAAAATACCCTCATACATACCCATAGTAACAATATTGTTAAATGCGGTATGCGTATATGGTTGAGCTGTAGCTACAACAGCAACTGCACCTTTAGGGCTAACTGAACTCCCAGCAGAAAATAAATCTTCTGCAATACATTTTGTCATCTCTGAAAATGAACCAGTATCACATGTTAAAGTCATTAAATATGGAAGCTTATAACCATTGTTTAGTTGGTCGACATCACTGGAATTGAAATTACTAAATCCATAGAAACCTCTATAATTTAAAAACGCCACTCCATCATTCATTTGGTCCCTCATGAATCCATCAAAATTACTACCAGTATATTTAGTTCGAATATCTGTTATTCCACCATGAATTTCCATAATCTCTTCAATATACTGATTAGTAATAACTGTTGATATTCCAGAATCATATGGATCCCCAACCAATGCTGCATTATTTAACCAATTATTATCATTACTATAATTATTTTCATAACCTATTATCTTATTAATAACTGTAACTAATTCTGAAGTACTTCTAACAGACATTCGTCCTACCATCATCTCGGGCAAATTATCATTACCCTCAAGTAATGTATAAGGATAATCACTTTCTGCATATGCGCCGCTCCAACCACCACCGCCACCAACGCTATAAGCTGGGATAGCCAGGCTACCATTTGCATCTCCAACTAAGCAAAGAAATTCAGGGGGATTATTCCAATTATCGTATGCATCTTCAATATAATCTTTAATATTGCCTGTGTTAAATGAACCACTAATATCGCTATCATCAATCACTGTTACTTCAAAGCCTTGTTTTCTTCTCCATTCTACTAAAGGCTCAATAAGAGAATTATAATCTTCCATTATATATAATATTGATGGATTTTGAAAATTTCTATTATCTTCATATTCATTATCATTAATAACAAAATCATTATACATTTTTTCAAAAACTCTGGATCTTGGAGTATCTGAAGGATTGTTCCTCATCCCAGTTTCAGTTATAACAATATCAACAGAAGAATAAACCTTAAGACTACGATTTTCAAAATTATATTCAAAAGGAACAAGCTGGATACCATAAAGCTCGTACCCCCTAAGTGACATTCTTTGAAAATCTAAATTTTGAGTTGGGTATATTTGACTGGAATTGTATAAAGAATTATCCTTACTCATACTATCTTTATCAATTATACCTTGATATGGATAAATATTAACATTTTCAATTATTTCAAAATCATTAACATAATATGAAATATTATATTCTTTATTTCTATCAATTGCATAATTAAATGCATAAGTTGGGATTTCAGGCTCACCAACATTATCTGTTAGACCTTTAGAATCTGAAATAATTTTATGATAACCATTTTCTTCATTAAATGAAATTTCACCTATATTAAATGAAACAGTAGTAGACAAATTATCAGTTTCAATAATAGTGAAATTATTATCAGCAAAAAGATAAGTTATAGTAAAAACGTAAATTAAAAACAAATTATAATATTTCATTATACCTCTTATTTTATATATATAAATTTATGAATTTATATATTTTTAGATAGCATTGAATTTATTACAGAATGTAACGTTAAAAACTAGAGAATTATATTTTATTATATGTAGGGTATTATGTGTAAATTTTAATCAAATAATTTTAAAATAGGCAATATGAATAATATCAATTTAATTATTGACTTTGATAGTACATTTATTAAACTAGAGACTTTAGATGCATTAGCAAAAATTTCACTTAATAATAAAAAAAATAAGAATAATGTTATAGCTGAAATTGCATCTATTACTAATCGTGCTATGAATGGAGACATTACTTTTGATGCTGCGCTTTCAAAAAGAATTTCAATGCTTAATGCTTCAAAAAAAGATATCATAGAGGTTATATCACTAATAAATAATTCCGTTTCAAATAGCATAATTAAAAACAAAAAATTTTTTATTAATAATAATAAAAACTGTTACATCGTTTCAGGAGGATTTACTGAAATCATATTACCTGTTGTAAAATCATTTGGATTTAAAGAAGAAAATGTTTTTGCAAACCAATTAATTATAAATGACAATAAAGTAAAAGGTGTAGAAACAAAGAATCCATTATCTAAAGATAAAGGGAAAGTATATATTGTAAATAAACACATAAATCAAAACAACAAAACATCGATTATAATTGGGGATGGATACACTGATTATGAATTGAAAAAATATAATGAAGCTAAATATTTTATACAATTTATTGAAAACGTAAATAGAAAATCACTAAATAAACATGCTGACATTATAGCTAAAAATTTTAATGAAGTAATTAATTTCATCAAGTTACTAAATGAATAAATCTTCAGAAACAACCAAAAGTTGGGGATTCCAGGATTTAATGCAATATAGAATCCATGAGATTTTACTTGTTGCAAGTCCATATGACGCATTCATTTTAGAAGAGGATGGTAAGCTAACTGAACAAATTCTAACAGAGTACATAGGAATGAACCTCAGCTATGCTCCTAGAGTTTGGAATGCATCATCAGCAAAAAAAGCAAATGAGATGATTAATAATCGTTTTTTTGATTTGATAATTGTTATGATTCGTATATCTGATATTGATCCCTTCAAATTTAGTAAAAGACTTAAAGCAAAATATCCCAAAAAACCAATTGTGTTACTAGCTTTTGATCAATCTGAAATAAAGCATATATCAAATAAAGATAAAAAAATATTTGATGAGATCTTTATCTGGTCAGGAAATTCAAATGTATTTCCAGCTACAATAAAATCAATTGAGGACAAACGAAATTTAGATAAAGATATTAAAACTGCTGATGTAAGAACTATTATTTTTATTGAAGATACACCTAGATTTTATTCAAGTATTCTTCCAGTGTTATATAAAGAAATTATTTATCACACTAAGCAACTTATTGATAAAAGCTTAAATAATTCTCAAAAATTATTACATATGAGAGCTAGACCTAAAATTATACATCTTAAAAATCTTGAAGATGCAAAAAAATACATCAAAAAATATAGAAAAAATATTTTAGGAATTATTTCTGATTTAAGATTCCCTCATATTCAAAAAAATAATTCTTTAGGTGGAATTTTATTACTACAATATATCAGAAGAATAAAATCATCTATTCCATTTATATTACAAACTACAGAAAAACAATATGAAGAAATAGCTGATAAATATTCAGTCAAAATACTAAACAAAAACTCTCCTGTTTTATTTAAAGATTTAAGAAAATTCATGATTGATAATTTTGGATTTGGAGATTTTAAATTTAGGCTTCCTAATGGAAAAATTTTAAATAAAGCAACATCTGTACAAGAATTATACAAATGCATACAAAATGTACCCCCAGAATCTTTAGAGTATCACTCTTCTAATAATCATTTGTCTAATTGGCTGGCATCAAGAGGAGAATTTATTCTTTCTTCTAAATTTAGGAAACTTAAGCTAAATGATTTCAAATCAATCGAAAAGAGAAGAAAACATCATTTGAAAATAATTGATAGAGAAACCATAAAACATGGAAAATCTAAAATTGTAGAATTTTCAGAAAAAATAACAGATTTTTCTCATAATTTTATTCAGATAGGCAATGGATCTTTAGGAGGAAAAGCAAGAGGTTTAGCTTTTGCCAATACATTATTATCAGAAAAAATTAAAAATAAATTCAATTCTACTATAATTAAAATACCTAAAACAATTGTAATTGCTACAGATGAATTTGATTATTTTATTGATAAAAATAATTTATGGGATGTTGCTTTAAACAATAACTCTAATGAGGTTATTACAAATAAATTTTTAAAAGCTAAAATTCATAAGGAATTAAAAAATAAGCTACTATCAATCTTAAAAAATATTTCAGGCCCTATTGCAGTTAGGTCATCAAGCTTACTAGAGGATTCACAATATCAGCCATTAGCTGGAATGTATAGCACCTTTATGTTGCCCAATTCACATACAAATATTAAAGAAAAATTAAATCAATTATGTGAAGCTGTTAAACGCGTATACGCTTCAACCTTTTTTAAGGGGCCAAAATCTTTGATGGATACAATCTCTCATCGCCATGAAGAAGAAAAAATGGCAGTGATAATTATGGAATTGATTGGGAAACAACATGAACAAATATTTTATCCTACTTTTAGCGGAGTTGCTCAAAGTTACAATTACTATCCTGTTTCTTACATGAAAAGAAATGAAGGTGTTGTTTTTACAGCATTAGGATTAGGGAAAACAATTGTAGATGGAGAAAAATCATTGAGATTTTCACCTAAATATCCTGACATATTATCACAATATTATTCAATAAAATCAACCTTAAATAATTCTCAAAATAAATTTTATGCATTAAAAATGAATAATGGGAAAAATCCCATTAAATATGGAGAGTTAAAAAATTTAAAATTATATGATTTATCAATAGCAGAAAGAGATGGTAATTTGAAGCATGTAGCAAGCGTAATATCCTCACAAGATAATATTGTTAGAGATTCACTTAAATACTCTGGTGCTAGAGTTATTACATTTGCTAATATATTAAAATACAACCGCTTCCCACTTACAGAAATTATCAATTTTTTAATGAAATTAGGTGAAAAAGCACTGGGCTGCCCTGTTGAAATTGAGTTTGCTGTAAATTTAGAAAATAATCAAAATGATGAGTTCTCATTATTACAAATTAAACCTATGTTAATTGGGAAAAAAGGAACCAATGTATCTATTTCAAAATACAAGAATGATAACTTGTTATTTTCCTATAGTAGCCAAGTTTTAGGCAATGGTGAAATTGATGGAATCAAATATATAATGTATGTTGATCCTTTAAAATTTAAACGTGAAGCAACTCAAGAAATTTCTACTGAAATAAAAAGTTTAAATAAAAAATTAGGAGTTAAAAAACCATATCTTTTAATGGGTCCAGGAAGATGGGGAACTGCTGATCCATGGCTTGGAATTCCTATTAATTGGGATAATATTACAAATGCTAAAGTAATTATTGAAGTAGGATTAGATGAACTAAATCCAGATCCCTCATTTGGAAGTCACTTCTTCCAAAACCTAACTAGCCTAAGAATAGGGTATTTTACAATTTCTAAAAAATTCCATAAAAAATATATTGATTGGGATTGGTTAAAAACATTAAAAACATATAAACAAACAAACTATGTTAAAGTTGTAAAGCTTAATAATCCTTTATATATAAAATTAGATGGCATTAAAGGAGAGGGTGTTATACTGAAAAATAATATAACTAAAAATATTATGGATGAACAAGATTCATCAGGAATTTAATATAACATGAATAATAGCAACAGCATCAATTATATTTAATGTAGAATCATTGTTTAAATCAATAATACTAAACTGATATTCTGATATATTAACATCATCTAAAATAACATCGATTAATAATACTAAATCTAAAAT
>MDTE01114727.1_pt1 | contig 11167 bp, 8 predicted proteins | sample 811231 | NCBI WGS metagenome assembly MDTE01 (sample SAMN05326651, study PRJNA326480) | marine metagenome | isolation source: seawater | place: Indian Ocean: Red Sea | collected 2010 | reverse complement strand
TACTCAGGAACAGTTTCTGCTGCATTAGAAGCATCCATAAATGAGGTACCTTCTTTAGCATTTTCAATTTTAGATTACTCTTTTTCTGCAGATTTTAGTGAATCCGAATATTTTGTTAGAAAAATAGTTAAAATGGTATTATCAAATAAAATCTGTAATAGAACATGCCTAAATATAAATATCCCAAAAAGTATTCCAAGTCAAAAGATTAAAGGTCTTAAGGTATGTCAACAAGCAGCTGCTAAATGGAAGGAAGAATTTATTGAAAGAAAAGATGCAAAAGGTGATATCTATTATTGGTTAACAGGCAAATTTATTTGTGAAGACAATAGCAATAAAACAGACGAATGGGCTCTTGATAATCAATATGTATCAATTGTTCCTGTCAAATTTGATTTAACATCTTATTCAATAATAAAAGAAATTCAAGATTTTTTTCATGATTAATAATCAAGTATTTAAAGGTTTTTTAATTGGATTATTTGCACCTATAGCTGCGTTTGTAGTTTACGTAGCCTTTTTTACTGATAGTGCTTCACCTTTACAACTTTTAAAACAGCTTTTTCATTTAGATTTACTCACTCATGTGATTAGTTTGTCTACTTTGATTAATTTGCTTATATTTTACATGAAAATTACTACAAATAGAGATGTTGTTGCTAGAGGAATTGTTATGGCAACATTTTTTTATGCTTTTTTAGTTGTAATATTAATAGTTGTTTAATTTGAAATTATACATTGTCACAGGGGAAAAGTCTGGGGATCTACAAGCGTCAATTCTTGTAGAAAAACTTCAAGTTGTAAATAACAATATCAAAATTCGTGCTTTTGGAGGAGAGCATTTAAAAAAAACGGGTGTAGAGATATCATCTGAAATTAATAGAACATCAGTTATGGGATTAACTAATGTTCTAATGCAAATAAATACAATTCGAAAAAAAATTAATTTTTGTAAAACAGATATTTTAAAATTTAATCCCAATGCAATTATTTTAGTTGATTATCCTGCTTTTAATTTAAGAATTGCAAGATTTGCTAAAGAACACGGTATTCAAGTTTTTTACTACATTGCTCCTAAAGTATGGGCCTGGAACAAATCTAGATTAAGTAAGATTAAAAAATACATTGATAGTTTATTAGTTATTTTTCCCTTTGAGGTAGATTTTTTTAAAAAACATAATATAGATGCAATTTATGTAGGTAATCCTTTAATATCACACATAAATAAATTTAAATCTAATAAATTATATATTTCTAAAAAAAATATTATTGCTGTATTACCTGGAAGTAGAAAGCAAGAAATTTCAAAAATATTACCTATTATGTTATCAGTTTCCTCATCTTTTAAGAAGTATCAGTTTGTAATAGCTGGTATTTCTGATTTTGGTAATGATTTTTATGAGTCTTTTATTAATTGTGATAATATCATGGTTAGATATGATTCAACATATTCTTTACTCAGCGAATCAAAATTTGCACTAGTTACATCTGGAACAGCTACATTAGAAGTTTCACTTTTTAACATACCTCAAATTGTTTGTTATAAAACCGATTGGATTACTTATTTATTTGCCAGGCTATTTGTAAAAATCAAATTTATATCACTAGTAAATATAATTTTCAACAAATATATTGTTCCAGAGTTAATACAGTCACAATTAAATACACCTAATTTAATGAAGCATGTCAAGCAGTTAGTTAATGGGCACTACAATAGAGACTACCAAAATATTCAGCAAATATTTGAAACAAATCAATCAACCGATCCTGCAAAATATATTTTAGATAAAATTAATCAATCTTTTGATTGACAATTTTTAAAATGTCTTGTTCAACTTGACAGCATTGATCTACAATTTTTTGCCCTTCAGATAAAATCTCGTTGACATAATTTTTATCATCATAATCATTGCAATTAATTTTTACATTTAAAAACGCTCCAATAACGGCTGTTCTAGCACAAAGTGCTCCAACACCAGTATCTGTAATAGAGTTTGGATTTCCTATCTCTGCCATTTTTTTCATTATTTGCATAGATTCAAATGATGTTTTCATTATTTTGAAAGGAACTAGGATTGCATTTTTTGTAGCATCTTGAATTTCCTTATATCTTTTAGAAATATCATTTTCAGATTCTTTTGGAAGAGAATACGCGTTCATAATTTGATTAAATGCATTGGTATCTTCATCTACTAAATTAAGAAGTTGATTTTGGTAACTTATACCTTTCTCAGCCCATTTAGAATACTCTTCCCATTTATCATCCCATCCTCTTTTATGAGCTGATAAATTAGCAACCATAGTGCCAAGTGCAACACCCATAGCACCACAGTATGCAGATATTGATCCACCACCAGGAGCTGGACTTTCCGATGATGTTTCGTGTGCAAATTCTGATAAGTTCATGTTCAGAAGAGGTTTATTTTCTTTTTTAATTAAATATTCAATGATTCGATCCTCTGGAACAAAAGGTGCTAATTCATCAAGTCCTAAACTTTTGATTGCAATTTTAATTATTTCTTTTTCTGAAATTCCCAAAGATCTATTTTGCTTTTTGAGAAAATATTTTCCAGCATCAATAAGAACCCTTTTTGGAACAAGACCAATTAATTCGGAACCAGTAACCCGTATTCCTCTTTTATTTGCTTGTTCACAGGTTTTATCAAAAACTTCGTGTAGAGATGAAACTTTAATATCAGTTAAATTATATGATATTTGTGCTATACCATATTCTTTAATATACCATCCAATTCCTTTAACTGATTTAAATAATCCAGCTTGTCTTAATGGTTGACCATTTTTGTCTTTTAGTATTTTGCCTGATATTTTCCCTCCCTCTCTTTTAATTCTTCCAGCTTCTCTTATATCAAATGCTATTGCATTAGCTCTTCTTGTTGATGTTGTGTTTAAATTAACATTATATGCAACAAGAAAATCTCTAGCTGATATTGCAGTGGCACCACTTTTAGAAATATGCTCATCATATTTTTTTGGTCCGTAATCGGGTTTCCAATTTGGATCAGATATTTTTTTTTCTAAACCTTCATATTCTCCTTCTCTACAGTTAGCTAAATTTTTTCTCTTTTCTTCATTAGCAGCGGCCTCATATAAATAAACAGGAATATTTAATTCTTCACCAACTTTTTTTGCCAGCAAATTTGCCCACTTAACTGTTTCTTTCATCGTGATATTATCGATTGGAACTAAAGGGCAAACGTCAGTTGCACCCATTCTTGGATGTTCTCCTTTATGTTGACTCATATCAATTAATTCCTTTGCTTTTTTTATTAATAAATACGCAGCCTCTACAACATTTTTTGGAGACCCAACAAAAGTAATTACTGTTCTATTTGTTGCATAGCCAGGATCTACGTTTAAGACTTTAACATCTTTAACTTTTTCAATTTCAGCAACAATTAAATTGATTTTTTCTTTATCTCTTCCTTCAGAAATATTCGGAACACACTCAATAATTTGGTTCATAAATTAATTTTTTAATGTAAGCAAATATACTATTCTTGTTTATAAAAAACATATTTTTGTTTAATGGAAGAAAAAACACGTATGTTGTTAGATGCCGGTGAGTTATTACCATTAATGGAATCTTTTTATAGTATACAAGGTGAAGGTTATTTTTCAGGTAGTCCAGCATTTTTTTTACGAATTGGAGGATGTGATGTTGGTTGTCATTGGTGTGATGTAAAAGAAAGTTGGAATGCAGACTTACATCCACCGACATCAATAGAAAATATTATAGATGAAATCAAAAAAGAAAGTGTTAATACAGTTGTAATTACCGGAGGAGAACCTTTGATGTGGAATTTAACTCCTTTAACTAATAGATTAAAAATAGAAGGGTACAATGTTCATTTAGAAACATCAGGAGCATATCCACTTTCTGGAAGCTTTGATTGGATATGCTTGTCTCCAAAAAAGCAAAGTATCACTTTAGATTCAATAAAAAAACATGTTAATGAGTTAAAAATAATTGTTCATAATAAAAATGATTTTCAATATGCTGAGGAGCAAAGAAAAAATTTAAATTTAGATTGTAAGTTATATTTACAGCCAGAGTGGAGTAAAAAAAATCATATGATACCTCAAATAATAGAATTTGTTAAATCAAATAAGCATTGGTTAATTTCTTTACAAAATCATAAATACATGAACATTCCATAGATTTAGTTATGTTTAGATTATTAATATTTATTTTTTTACCATGTATTTTATTTTCCCAGGACTATAATTACAGATCATATGATAAGGCTCTGCAGTTTTATAATCAAAACAAAATAATCAAATCAAAAAACCTATTAATTAAATTAGTAGATAAGTATCCAGACTGGGAAGATCCTAATTTTCTATTATCCTCAATATATCTTTCTGAGAATAATATTGACACAGCCGTAATGTATTTATTAAATATTTATTCAGATAATAATTTTTCTGGTATGAAAAAAATAGCTGATATTTTTTATGAGAGAGGAGAATATGAAAAGGCGTTAATTTATTTTAATAAAATTATTCACTTAGATCAGGATATTAATTTTTACATTAAAAATTGTGAATTTGCAATTGAGGCATTAAATAATCCTGTAAAAATTAATCCAACTAATATTGGCTCATCAGTTAATACTGATTTTCCTGAGTATATTAACACACTGTCAATAGATGGTAAAAAATTGTTTTTTACTAGGAGGGTAAAAGATGATATGGGATATCCACAAGAAGACTTTTATGTTTCTGAATTTGATTCTGTAAATGGCTGGAGTTCAGCAATTCCACTAGTTTTTAATACTAGAATGAATGAAGGAGCTATGTCAGTTTCTTCAAATGGAATTCTCTATGTTTATACAGCTTGTGATAGGTCAAATAGTTATGGAGGCTGTGATTTGTATATTAGAGAGTACAATGTTCAAACGGGTTGGTCAAAAGAATATAATTTAGGTAATGATATAAATACTCGCCATTGGGAATCTCAACCTTGTTTTTCTGTTAATAATGATTATTTATATTTTGTCAGTAATAGACCAGGGGGTTTTGGAAAAAGTGATATTTGGAGAGCAAAAATTGTTGGAAATAAATTTTTAGATATTGAAAATTTAGGTTCATCAATTAACACAGAAAAGCATGAGATGTCACCATTTCTCCATCCTGATGATTTAACATTATATTTTGCTTCTAATGGACACATTGGATTAGGAGATTATGATCTATTTGTTAGTAGAAGAGATAGCATTAACAATGAATGGTCATCTCCTTTAAATTTGGGTTTCCCAATTAATACTTATAAGAGTGAAAATTCTTTGATAGTTTCTAGTAATGGAGAAACTGCATTTTATAGTTCTAATAAATCTGGTTATGGAAAGGAGGATATTTTTACTTTTACCTTACCAGAAAATATTAAAGCTAAAAAAATATCATCCGTCGAAATAGATATAATTTCTAAAGAAAAGGGGGATGAAATTGTTCTTAAAAATGTACAGTTTTCAAATAATTCTTACCAACTCAAGGAAAACTCATTTGTTGAACTAGACAAACTAGTTAAATATTTGAAAGAAAAATCAAGCGTTAAAATTTTAATTGAGGGACATACTAATAACATAGGTCAAGTAAAAAGCAATCAGATATTATCTGAAAATAGAGCTAGAATAGTATACGAATATCTTATTGAAAAAGGTGTTGATCCGAAACAACTAGTTTCATTTATTGGTTTTGGTGATTCGAGACCTATTGAATCAAATTTAACTCAAGAAGGTAGAGAAAAAAATCGAAGAACTTCATTCAGAATTATTAATTAAAAATATCATATTTATCTTTTGGTTCTTCATCTTTTCTCCAAATAAAACCATTTAGAAATCTTGATTTATTTTTAATTTCATCAATTGGAATAATAGTAGATTCAGGTTTTTTATTGTACACCACATTATTCAATCTATTATTATTAAACTTAAGAGTAATATTGCTAGATTCAACAAAATTTAATCCAATTATTTGTTTATTGTCATCTTCAATCACAAATATGCTTTGACCATTACCATAAATTTTCATCTCTTTAAGTTTATTATTACTTACAAAACCTATCATTTTTTTTCCTTTAATTTGATTATAATTTACTGAGTCAACTTGTTCAATCATCATAGGTTCTGAAATAAATTCAATTTTGTTGATTGAATTATTTTTATGATAAATTATAATGGTATCGCTTGTAATTTGCAGATTATTAGTCCATAGAATGGGTCTATTGAACATGATAATTGTTGAGTCCTTAATATTATAAATTGAAGAGTCACATTTTCCTTTTAAGCTTTTTTTAAAAAATTTCACCTGAGGAAACGCAAATATCTTATTATTATTTTTTATAAATTCTGTTGCATGCATAAATAGCGTGTCTTTTTCATCAGGTATTTTTAAAATTGGTTTTTTTTCGAGATGTATAGAATCATTTTTTTGGTAATATTTTGCATAATCACACTCCAATATAAATGAAGTAATAGAATCATGTATTTTAATATTTTTTATACCTTCTGCGTAAAATGAATTATTAAAAAAATTTATGCTATCAGCATAAAAAATATTTTTTTTAGATTTAATATAACTTTCTTTAGATAGATTGGCTATTTTATCAATAGTACAGTATTTTCCATTTTCAGTATAAATTTTATTTGTATTAGAATAAATATTTGATGGGCCATATAAATTTACAATTTTACTTTTTGTATTGTAGTGCATTAAATCTGTATGTATTTTATAATCATTTCCAATAACTTTTACATCTTCATTAAATATAAATTTATTGTTATTTGCATTATACGTACCAGTTTTTGATTCAATAGTTTTTTCTTTATCTATTATTTTACTTTTGGTATAGTAAGCAGCTATGTTATTTTTAATATCGTAATTAATTTCTTCACTTTTTAATGTTATTTGTTTATCTTTTAAAATAACATTTTTATAAATATTTGCCTGGGAATTTTTTGCAGTATAAATTAATTTCTCTCCAGATATCATAATATTTGCTTCTTGCTCTATTTTAATTCTACCAAATGCAATAATTTTATTTTCTAATATAAAATGATATGCAGAATCACAGTTCATAATTGAATTATTATGTTTGAATGAAATATTGCCTATCAAGCGCCAATAGTCAGGGTGTAGATTGCTATTTGCAAAAGTTGTATCAGCATTTAATATTTCGATTTTTTCTGAATTTTGACCAAATACAAAAAAACTGATTAGAAGAAGAAATTTACAAATTATAAATTTCAATTTATTTGTAAAGTGTTTGTGTTCTGTTTGGGCCAACAGAAACTATTGTAATTGGTGTTTCAAGCGTTTTTTCAAGCCAGTTTATATAGTTATGTAAGGCTTGAGGAGCATTATCAAGATCATTTAAATTTGTAAGGTCTTCTTTCCAACCTTCAATTTCTTTATATATTGGTTTTAAATTGTCGCTATTTTCAAAAGGCAAATAATCAATTTTCTTACCATCATTAGTAGTGTAACCTATACAAGCTTTAATTTTATTAATACCTGAAAGTACATCAGCTTTCATCATCATTAATTTAGTAACACCATTAATATGTATTGCATATTTTAGTGCAGGAATGTCAATCCAGCCACATCTTCTTGGCCTACCTGTAGTTGCACCAAATTCATTTCCTACCTTACCAATTTTTTCGCCAATATCATCGAATAGTTCGGACGGAAATGGGCCACTTCCAACTCTTGTGCAGTATGCCTTAAATATACCAAAAACTTCATTTATTTTATTTGGAGCAATTCCAAGACCTGTACATGCTCCAGCTGCAGTTGTATTAGAGGATGTGACGAATGGATATGATCCAAAATCGATATCTAATAAAGTTCCTTGTGCTCCTTCAGCAAGGATTTTTTTTCCAGCTTTTATTTGCTGATTTATGTAGTGCTCACTGTCAATGTGTTCAAATTTTTTTAATATTTCTAGACTTTGAAACCATTTAAACTCTAATTCTTCTAAGTTATAGTTGTAGTCATAAAAGTTAAGTAATTGAATATGCTTATTTTTTAATGCAGTATATTTTTCTTTAAATTTTGGTAAGGAAATATCACCAACTCTTAGGCCATTTCTTCCTGTTTTATCCATGTAAGTTGGTCCAATTCCTTTCAAGGTTGAACCGATTTTTAATTTTCCTTTAGCTTTTTCTGATGCAGCATCTAATAATTTGTGAGTTGGTAAAATTAAATGAGCTTTTTTAGAAATTAGTAATTCAGAGTATTCAATATCTAATTTTTCTATATTTATAATTTCTTTTTGAAAAATAATAGGATCAATTACAACACCATTTCCAATTAAATTAGTAACCCCTTTATGAAATATTCCGGAAGGAATAGTGTGTAAAACGTGCTTTATACCATCAAATTCAAGTGTATGACCTGCATTTGGACCACCTTGAAATCTAGCTATAATATCATATTTTTTAGTAAGGACATCAACAATCTTTCCTTTTCCTTCATCTCCCCATTGAAGCCCTAATAGTATGTCTGTTTTCATTTATTTTTTGTTTTTAACACATAAATTTTTATCTACACACTCCCCATAGAAATTTAATGCATGTCTGCTGATTTTAAAATTTAAATTTTCTTCAATTGATTTTTTGATTTTTTGAATTCTTGGCTCACAAAATTCAATTATCTCATCACAATCATTACATATTATATGATCGTGCTGTTTATTTGAATATGATTTTTCATATTGAGCTTGAGCTAAATCAAATTGATGTTTCCTAACTAAATCACACTTCATTAATAAATCAATTGTATTATAAATTGTAGCTCTACTAACTCTATACTTTTTATTTTTCATATTTATGTATAGTGTTTCTATATCAAAATGCCCCATGTTTGTATATACTTCATTCAATATTGCATATCTTTCAGGTGTTTGGCGATGTTGATTTTTTATTAGATATTTTTTGAAAATATTAGTTACAGTATTTAATAGAGTTTTTTCAGACACAATTAATTGTTTTATACAAATTTAAAAAAATTAACAACTAAATAAATAATATAATTTTCAAAATATTGCTAAATTTCATTGATGTTTATAAGTTCTTGAAATTGATGATATCCCTTCAATTTTTTCAAGTTTTTTTGTTAATTGTTTTAAAAATGATACATTATGTATTTTCAAAGTTATAATTCCTTCAAATATACCATCTTCAGTATTAATATTTATTGATTTAATATTTACATTCATATGATTAGAAATAATTTGAGTTACTTTATTAATCAGTCCTACACTGTCAATTCCTCTAATGTTAATTGTTGCCATGAAATCAATATCATCTTTATTTATCCATTTTCCACTTAATATTCTGTATGAATAATTAGAACGCAATTGAATAGAATTAGGGCAATCAAAGCGATGGACTTTAACTCCGTCTGTAACAGTAACGAATCCAAAAATAGCATCTCCTGAGATGGGATTACAACATGATGCTAGTTTATAATCTAAAATATCTTCTGTTTCATTAAAAACAATAATTTTTTCTGACTTTTCTTTAATTTTAAATTTTCCAGGTCCATAGATTTTGTTTTTAATAGTATGATACCAACCTCTATTTTTCAAATTTGCAAAATGCTTAATTTCAGTGTTTGAGATAGCTGCAGTTCCAAAACGGAAATAAAGTTCCAATGAATCACCTGTTTCAAAATGTTTTATTAATTCAGTTTCAGTTTTTTGATTTAATTTAATTTTTAAGTGTCTAAGCTTTCTTTCAGCTATTTCTTTTCCTACAATTGCTATTTTCTTTTTATCTTGTTTTAGTGCCGATTTAATTTTTGATTTTGCTCGTGATGTAACAACAAATCTTAACCAATCTTTACTGGGTCTTTGTTTTTTAGATGTAATAACTTCTACTTGATCTCCACTATTTAACTGATGACTTAATGATACAAGCTTACCGTTAACTTTTATACCCATACATTTTAAACCAATATCAGTATGAATATCAAATGCGAAATCAAGAGCTGTTGCTTTTTTCGGTAATGTTTTTAAATCACCAGCAGGAGTAAAAACAAATATTTCTCCAGAATACAGATTGAGTTTAAAATCATCAATAAAATCAATTGCATTACTTTCAGGACTTTCTAATAATTCTCTTATTTTTTCTATCCAATTGTCTAAAGAATTCTCTTTATTATTTTTTTGTTTATATCTCCAATGAGCTGCATAACCTTTTTCTGCAATATCATCCATTCTTTTGCTTCTAATTTGTACTTCAACCCATTTTCCATCATCCCCCATAACCGTAGTATGTAAAGATTCATATCCGTTTTCTTTTGGTGTAGAAATCCAGTCTCTAAGTCTGTCAGGATTTGGTTTGTAAAAATCTGTAACAACAGAATAAATTTTCCAACAATCTGATTTTTCATCTTCTAAATTACTATCTACGATTATTCTTACAGCAAATTTGTCAAAAACATTATCAAAATCAACTCCTTTGGTAATCATTTTATTTCTAATGCTAAAAATTGATTTTGGTCTCCCTTGTATTTTAAAATTAATTTTATTTTCTTTTAATTTTAATTTGATTGGTTTACTAAATTTTGTTATGTATTTTTTTCTTTCATCTTTTGTTTCTTGTAACTTTTCAGCTATTGCCTTGTAAACTTCAGATTTTGTGAATTTTAGTCCTAAATCTTCAAGTTCTGTTTTTAAAGGATATAGCCCTAGGCGATGTGCTAGAGGTGCGTATAGATATAATGTTTCTGAAGCAATTTTTAATTGTTTATTTTTTGATAATGAGTCTAATGTCCTCATGTTGTCCAACCTATCTGATAATTTTATTAAAATAACTCTTACATCATCAGATAGTGTAAGTAACATCTTTCTAAAGTTTTCAGCTTGTAGTGAAACATTTTTGTCAAACACATCTTGAATTTTTGTTAATCCATCAATAATTTTTGCAACTTTTTTACCAAAGTTTCTTTTAATATCATCTAAAGTAAAATCTGTATCTTCAACTACATCATGTAAAAGTGCACAAATAATGGATGTTTTTCCAAGACTTAACTCTTTAGCTACAATTTGAGCTACAGCGATAGGGTGGTAGATATATGGTTCACCTGATTTTCTTCTAATATTCTTGTGAGCCTCCATCGCAAAGTTAAAAGCACTTCTTAT
>MDTE01114418.1_pt1 | contig 11167 bp, 12 predicted proteins | sample 811231 | NCBI WGS metagenome assembly MDTE01 (sample SAMN05326651, study PRJNA326480) | marine metagenome | isolation source: seawater | place: Indian Ocean: Red Sea | collected 2010 | reverse complement strand
AGACGTTCATCCCACGCACAATCTCTAAGTAATTCTAATCTTATATAATTTTCTGAAAATTCTCTAAAGACCAAGCCAGCAATTGCAGTATTATTACCATCTCTCTCTGCTAATAGTATTCGATTATATGAGTTATTATTTTGAAGTAAGTCTTTGAGCTGTCTATCAAGTATTTGGCGGAGTTGGCTTGATTCACTTCTCTTTTCTAGTGACCAAAGTAATTCTACATTGGAATTGTTTACATCTACCCATTTGAGATCATCATGGTAAGTAGTATTTACTTTTACGTTGAGATTAGATTTTGATATAGGAGACCAACTATTGAATAGTTTGAGAGGTTGAAATCCGAGTTCTCTTAGAGTTGCAATTTGGCTTAAATCATTAACTGGACAACGTATTAACCAGCTTTGTGCCGTCTTAGCTTCTTTTTCTATAGCTGCATCCATAAGGACTTTTCTAATATCTTTAACTGATGCTTCTTTTGGATTGGATATTAACTCTGGAAATTGTATTGATAAGCAGCTTCCGCGTCGGTTATTAGGCGTTACTATTAATAATGAAATTGGTAGTTGCTTTTCAAGTGCTAAAAAACTTAATGGCTTAGTTCTTGGCAACCATCTAGATAAGTTGCTTTCGATTTGTGCAAGCCAGCTGTTAAATACCATTAACTCAAGCCATCTAAGCCGTTTCGCAGGCTTTGTAGAAGAAAGCATTGAAATATGTCGCGCATTCAGCGATTCCACGAGAAGAGGGTTTTTAGAGGCCTCGACCACGTTGTTCAATGAATCTGTGGATAATCTATCTATTTCTCAAGATTATGCTTTGTGTTTGTCCAATGGCCTAACAATTACTAGTGGGGTTTGTTCATTTGCATTTCCTGCGGGATTTGTAACTAGTGCCTGTCTAATAAGAGCTCTATTACATTTTTTATTAGCAGCAAGTATTTTTACTCGACCAAGGTCATTAACATCAACTATTGCTACATCAATTCCTAATCTTTCAGATAGCTTTGCACATATTTGCTTTGGTGATTTAGGCCCTAGAACAATTGTTTGATCATAAGGCGGTGTGGTACCTGTAATATCATCAATCAATCTTGCCTGAGCCCCTGCAAGTATATAAAAGATTCCTTTGACATTTAATACTTTACCAATAAATCCACCGATAAAAGCAATAAGAATTCTTGTTGGACCATAGATATCTATTAAAGCTTGCATACCACATGCTGTAGCGAGACTACTAGTAGGATGAAATCCACTGCATAAAACCCTGGATATAAAACTAGGCTTTATATTACTTGGGTGAATGTAACGACCTTGCATTATTGCAATTGGCGTTTCACCTATGGTTAGAACATCGCCTTTTTGACATAGATCCTTAACGTAGTTAAATATTACTTCTATCGGTTCATCTAGGCTACCAAGTAGATGAGTTTTTAGAGGGAGTAATTGGAAATGCTTGTATTGTTGAAAATAAGCGTTTTCTAATGTTAAAGGTATAGGCTTTTTGATTGGGACAACAGTTCCTTCTCTACGATTTAATCGACCAAAAGGTCCATAGTTTATCCATTCAACTTCCACCCATACATTCTCAACATTTGAAATTAATTCTAGTGTTTGTTCATCTTCTAGATTAATAGTTACAAATGCTCTTGTTTGTTCTTTGCACTTGACAATATAAGCAGGCCAATAACCATCTTTCCTTGACTTCTCACCTGGATGATATGTTTGTATGTTTGTTCTGATATTAATTTGTTCAAATCCTTCTTTACCTAATAAGATTGTTTTTACTTTAATTTCAGGAACCATTATTTCCATTCTAGGGTGAGGGTTCTTTATGATTAACCACCCATTTATATCTATACTATTATTTTTATTTGATATCTTCCAATCTGAAAATGTTAGCAATAGTGGGGAAAAAGGTCTTAACTTATGTTTAAGTTCTATACATAGAAAAAAGAAGAGAATGAGTGTCAGGATTAAAATAGGTTCGAACATGGACATCGCCGTCATCATCGAAGCATTATCAGAAGAGTAATTGCTACATCACCCAAAGCCAACTTTAAATTCAATGATTACTGAATCTTTTTACTGTTTGGCAACATTAGCGAGGATCTGTATATCCATCTTTGGAGGGCTCGCTGTTGTATTCGTTTAGAGTCTTTATTTTTATGGAAAATGAAGGCTCGTCTAATCCTGTGGCTTTACTTATAGCTTTATTGATTGTATCTATTGGTATTTGTCCATCCTGGTCTAAGACAAGGTTCCCATTACCATCAATTACAACTACTTGTGGGATATTGCCATGCCAATAAGAAGATTCCTCCGTTGGATCATTACTAACATTGCCTTGAAACTCGTCAGTCGTTATTGGGATTAAATCGATAGATGATCCCCACAGAAGTTTTAGCCCTGAAACAACTGGTGCAAAAGCCTTACTAGTTGCACTGTCGTCTAGGTAAAAAACTATGACACTTGTTCTTTTGTTGTCAAGTGAATTCGCGAGTCTATTAGGTGGAGGAACAAGGGAGCCATTACCTGCATATATAGGAAAAATATTACCGTCGTAACTATCAGTATCTCGTGCAGCATTGGCTCCTGATATGAATAGAAAAATTGTGAGGCTTAGACTCATTAATAGTGTAAGAAGATGAGCCATTCCTGAATTTGGTAGTTGATTACCTATTTTGTACTGTTGAAGCACAAAATAGTTGAATCTAGTTCCTGCTAAGACTTCGTCCCATGCCTTGAGCAATGCCACGACCTATAAGACCTATTGCTCTTCCAATAACTTGTGTAAGAACAATAACCATTAAGTCACCTACTTTTCTGACTAATGTCTGGAGTTGTGGAGCGATTGCATCTCTGATTTCTACTAAAAGTGCAACTTGTTGTTGTATCCACCCAAGTTGTAGAAGCTCTTCATCTCGTGGCTCTGTAATAAGTACTGGAATTAGATTACTCTTGCTAATTTGATAAAACAATCTTTTGCTTTCGTATATTTGGATCGGCCTCTTGATTAATTGTTCCCATCTAATTTGACTATTTATTTCATTTCTTAATCTCTCCAGTTCTCTTGTAGAGATTAGTTTTTGATTTAATAAATATTGTCGTAATTCAGGCCAGTCTCCAGATGCTTCAAGTATTTCCGCTGATATTAATTCTGCTGTTCTTATAACCCAATTAGTTATATACATCTCAAGCTGTATTAATGCACGTGGATCATCTGAAGGTAAAAGTTGACCTTGAACAATTACTGGTTTGTTAAGTAATAAAGGATCAAGCATAATGCCAACTTCTGGCAATTCATTGTCTGTATCAGAAAAGTCTATGATGTTTAGAAGATGATCACTTACCGGTGTAAGTTTGCCTTTATGCAAAATCCTTACATAAGTGCCAGCCATAGACCTAAGTGCTTGTTTTTTAAGTTCTGACTGAAGTTGTAACCATTCCTCTTTATATAAAATATTTGAATCTTTAGGTTTTATAAGCCTATTAATAACTTCATCAAGTTGATTTAGTAATGCAATTAATAGGCTTGACTGTCTTGACGGTGTTAATGCTTCAATAGCTAAACGTGTTCCTGTAGAGTTTACAAGGCTACCTTTAAAAGCATCATTTAGTCGGGTATTAATTGTATTCCAAACTGTAAGCTGATCTCTATTCTTTAGACTAATACTTGTTCCAAAGCTCTGTTCAAGTGGATATCCCTTTCCTCCAACTAATGAATTTGGTGGAAGTTTATCTGATTTTTGTGATTCTAGTGAGTCGATGCTTAGTCGAATAGGTCCCCAGAGCAAATAGAGAAATTTCTTTGATGCGTTTAATTCTCTTATTCTTCCTTGACGAATAAGAGAATTAAGCCCATTATTATTTGATTGATCTTGTTGTGAATTTAATTTGCTTAAATCGGCATTGATTTGTTGAACACCGCTCAAAAGCAACCATTGCCCAAGTCCCATCGTCGAGTTGCTCTTAATTGAAGAGCTTGCGTTTTGATCTTTTAGTCGAACAACTCTTCCACCACCACGAATAGTTTTAATTGCTTCTTGAAGGGTTTCTAGGTTTGGATCCTGAAGGAGACCAGGGGCATCAAACTGAAGACATTCATCTGTATTGAGTTGAAGCTTTGCGGGAAGTAGCAGTAGGACAGGAGAAGGCTTCCAGTATTCTTGCAGTCGACTAAGTTCAATTTGAATAGCAGTTGCTACCTCAATACTTTCTATTGACCAGATAACAAGACAAGGCTTTCTTGTAAGTTCTTCTCTTCTTAGAGCGATATGAAGGTCTGGTTCAGCATTGGCCAACTGCATAGCCAATGATTCTCCTAATAAATTTGGAGCCAGCAATAGAATCTGGTTTGAGACTCCCTCTGCCAAATGAATCACCAATCGAACTTTATACAGACAAGATAACGAGAATTAGGCAAGTGCTCCAGTCTGCATTTCTAACAAATAAATCACAATTTGTAATTGAATGATTTTGCATTCTCCCTGCTTTATGCATAGTTTCCATTATTTGAATTTAGATCTTCAATATGACCGTTCTTTAGAGCATTTACCGCTTCTTTCAGATCTACTGTTCCGTCATAAAGTGCTCTTCCTACGATGACTCCTGTTACGCCGTAAGGCTTTAAAGCAAGTAAAGAGATTAAATCTGAAATAGAACCAATTCCCCCCGAGGCTATCACTGGCACTTTGGAAACTGAGGCGACATCCTTCATGGCAGATAAGTTAGGCCCCTCTAGGGTTCCATCAGTTGCAATGTCAGTTGTGATAATCGCTCCCAATTCTGTGTCCTCATAACTCTTTGCTAAGTCAACTGCAGATATATCACTTTGGTTTATCCAACCTCTAGTGGCAACTTTTCCATTTTTTGCATCAATTCCAAGAATTATTTTCTTTGGATATCGAATAGCGAGACTTCTCACAATATTTGGCTTCTCGATCGCAATTGTTCCAAGTATCACACTATCAACACCATAATTAAGTAACTCTTCAGCTCTTTCTGCTGTTCTTATGCCTCCACCTATTTGTATTGGAATATCTAATGTAGAAGCTATAGCTTGAATACTTGAATCGTTTACTGGTAACCCTGTTTTAGCGCCATCCAGATCGACTAAGTGCAGACGACTTGCCCCTTGATCCTCCCACGCCAGTGCTTGATCGACCGGGTTGTTATTGAAACGAGTTACCTTGTTGTAGTCGCCTTGGGTAAGTCGAACACAATTGCCTTCAAGCAGGTCTATAGCAGGGATGATCTCCATGATTGTAATTTTCTTCTCAATTAAGCATATTGAATGTCAATAGGATTGCTCAAAAAATAGATTACGCGCTTGAATAGTCCTAATTCTTTGATTGTTTATTTTGAAAGTTCTTGTAGTTGGCGGAACTCGCTTTGTAGGTAGGAGTTTAGTAGCAAGCTTGCTGGCCAGTGGTCATGAAGTCTCTTTATTCACTAGAGGCATACAACCTGTACCAAGTGATGTTGACCATATCAAAGGAGATCGTAACTCTAATGAATCTCTAGAAAAGCTAAAAGGTCGAAGATTTGAAGCAATAGTCGATACATCAGGAAGAAAACAACAAGACACAGAAAAAGTATTGTCATATACAGGAAAACCTTTACATAGGTTTCTTTATGTGAGTTCAGCAGGGGTATATGCCGACTCCCAAGAACTTCCAATCGACGAAAATTACAAATTGGATCCTCTAAGTAGGCATTCTGGTAAAGCAGAGACAGAGGACTGGCTTATTAAGCAAAATATTCCATTCACTAGTTTTAGACCTACCTATATCTACGGACCTGGGAATTACAATCCAATCGAAACGTGGTTTTTTGACCGTATAGTTAATGAGCGTCCAATCCCTCTTCCAGCGAATTGCTCTTTTCTCACACAGTTAGGTCATGTTAATGACTTAGCTGAAGCAATGACAAAGAGTCTTTCACTAGATGTTGCTGAAAACCGTATATACAATTGTTCAGGAGATAAAGGGGTAACTTTTCTGGGGTTGGCACAAACTGCTGCATTGGCATGTGGACTAGATCCAGGTCAAATTGATATTCGTTATTTCGATCAAAAAATACTTAACCCTAAGGCTCGTAAAAGCTTTCCTCTTCGTATTGGTCACTTTTATACTGATATAAGTAGGATTAAGAATGATTTAGATTGGAATCCCAATTATAATCTACTTTCTGGTTTATTGGATAGTTTTAAAAATGACTTTTCTAATAAGACAAACCATAAGCCTGACTTTAGTTCTGACGATGTTCTTCTTGGTAAATAAGATAAACAAAACCAGAATTTATAGATAAAAGTAAAGAAGGCCAAAACAAATACCAACCTATTTTGTTTAATAAAATAGATAAATAAATATCTCCCCAGTTAGCTGGCCAAAGCATTAATAGGATGCTTATAAATTGTAGTATTGTCTTTAGTTTTCCTAGTAAGCCAGCGGGTCCACCATGTGCTTTAGAAGAACGCCAATAAGTAATTATTAGTTCACGTGAAACTACAACCCAAATAGACCAAACCGGAAGGATATCTTTAGATAACAACCATAGCAATGGTGCTATTAAAAAGAGTTTATCTGCAAGAGGATCAAAACGTGCTCCCCATGTGCTTCCACCGCCTGCTCTCCTTGCTAGGTATCCATCAGCAATATCTGATGCCCCAGAAATGCAGATAATTAACCAAGCTAGTCCAAGAAATTCAGTGCTTAAAGCGATCAATAAGGGTATGGCTGCAAACAGCCGAAATAGGGTTAAGCCATTAGCGAATCTTCTTAACTTGGTTGTCTTGTTCGTGATGTCCAAATGTTTTTTAGATAGGTTTAAGTGATTGGATCGAGATTTTCAGTAATCAAAGTTGCATTTGTCTTTTGGAGATGCCATTGTATTGTAGTCACCCAATTAATATCATTATGACAGTTTTCTTGCTATTGGTTCTACTAGGATCACTTATAGCAATGACATATATTGTACGTAAAATGGAAGAAAGCTAATTACATATAAAATCCTAACAACATTTTTATTAACCCACTAAATCATATTTCTAGTTCACTATTGCATAAATTTGCAATTTAGCTTTGCAATAGCTTGATTTGGAAGGTCTAGAAATTTATCTAGAAATTTGTTGCCAGTTGGCTCAACTAATGCCATTCCTACAAGAGTTGCTTTGCGATCTGTATTGATTGTTGCTCCTTTAACTTCGACAAACTTACCGATCACGTTATTTGTACTTAATGATGTTTTAATTAACAATTTTGGAGCTTTTATAAGTGACAAGATACTAAAGGTAAAATTTGATTCGAATTCTAAGGAAACTGTTCCTCTTGATTCATCAATTACACCGCTTAGCTTCTGTACTGAAATATCTATTTTCAATCCTGGAGGCATAGGTAATCCTAATATCTTTGTTGTGTGAAAATTTAGTGGTGGGATAATAAAAGATGTAGGGTAAAACTTAATTGTTCTAAGTCCACTCATACTCTTATCTCCCATGATGGCATTTCCTCCACCACCGCTTGCATCGTATAAAAACTTCGGGTAATTACCTATATATAACTCGCAATTGTCAAGGCTTTCTAATTTCATTTTGTTTTGCCCTATTCTAAAAAGTACTTCGAGATCCTTAATTACTCTCTAGTAACTATTAGCAGTTAGGCGGTAGCTAAAGGTAATCATTTCTAGCATGCCCATATTTTGATATCATCAGTGCCTAAAAGTAACTAGTGGCTTTTCATGCAACCGTTGCCTTTAAAACTTGATGCTGGCAGCGATCTGCGTGTAAGCATTGAAGGGATTGGTCGTGACCAGAACAAATCTGGATTTATCCTTGGTGTTGTAGGTAATCTATCTAGAGCGTGTTTTCAGTGTCCAGGACAGCCTAAACCAACTGTTCTTGAAGGAAACCTTGAGATTATTACACTTAATGGAACCTTCTCTCCAACTGGAGTACACCTTCATTTAAGTATTTCTGATAGTGATTGCCAAGTTTGGGGTGGGCATCTAGAGCAAGGTAGTAAATTGCTTAAAGGTGCAGATGTGCTTCTTGCTGTACTTGATGATAAACATCAATTAACTAACTCTTCAAGACAATCTGACCAAATAATTTCTCCGAGAATATCAATATCTGTTATATCAGGCTGTCCTTGGTGCTCTAGGGCTCTTCGTATACTAAGTTCATTACAAATAAAGCATAATGTTCAATTAATTGAAGATGATGAAAGCTTTCAATTATTAAAGGAAAGGACTGGAATGACTACTTTCCCCCAAGTATTTATCGATGGCCAGCTACTGGGTGGTTATGACTCATTAGAAAAGCTTAAAGCTTCCGGCAAATTAATAGAATTTCAATGACTATTAATTCCAAAAGTTTTTCTAATAACGCTTTTTGGGATCAGAAACCTATTTGGTGTCAACCCTGGAGTATTATAACAACTGGAATATTAATTATAGGTATTAGTTTATTCTGGCCTGCACGCCTATGGTTTTCAATAATTTTAAGTATTCTCATATTTTTCTGGTGGTTGTTATTTTTAATTCTTGCGCCAATGAGTTATAGGGATCAATTAGAAAATTAACTCTTATCTTTTAATGGCTAAGCTAATTCAAATATCACAACAATTAAACTGTATTGATTTAATAACAACAATGATGGCTCAGAAGAAATATTACTTGATTTCCGGTTTTTTTTAGGTCAATATATGTACTGATAATATGTGGATTCTTTCATTATCAATCAAAATTCATTAACCAATCTTCCTCCACTTGAGATAAGGCCTTTAGAGCGAAGTGATATTCCTCTTGTTACTCATTGGTCTAGAACTGAAGGCTTTACTCCAGGTGCTGGAGATGTAAGCATTTATAGCCACACAGATCGTCAAGGCCTATGGGTTGGCACAATTAAAGGTAAGCCAATAGGTTGTATAGCTGGTGTCAGATACAACCAATCATATGGATTTATTGGTCTTTTTATTGTCGTTCCTAAATTTAGAGGAAATGGTTATGGTCTACAACTATGGAAACACGCACTAGCCCATTTAAGTGAACTTCCTTGCATCGGATTAGAAGCCGCGCTGGACCGTATCGATGATTACTCCTCCTGGGGGTTTAAAGCTTCCTCCGCTACTACTCGTTGGAAATGTCTAGGTGATGTTGAATTACGTAGACCTCTTAGCTACACACTCGAAGACGTAGAAGGTTTAATGCTTCTCCAGGACGAGAAAATTCCTTCAACTATTGTTCAAGAATATGATGCAAATCGAGAACCTAGCCCACGCCCCCACTTCCTTGCGGATTGGCTAAAGCACCCAGCAGGAACAGTCCTAGCTCTTGTTGATGCCAATGGCCCCTGTCATGGTTTTGGAAGAATACGTCCTTGTCTTCTTTCAGATGGAGCTGAGGGCTGGCGAATTGGACCATTGCTTGCTGATAGCCCGATACTTGCTGAATATTTGATAAGACTTCTAGTAAAGCGCCATAGTGGTGTCGTTCTAATTGATACCCCAGGTCTTAATCCAATTGCGAACCCCTTATTCGAAAAACTTGGGTTCGAACAAGAGTCACAGACATTACGTATGTATAAAGGTGAGCAACCTCCTATTTCTATGAGGGATGTTTATGGACTTGCCTGTTTAGAACTTGGTTGATATATAGCTATATATTCATAAAGACCTGTTAGTAACCATCACGAAGTAATTGCTTTTCCTTTTTCAGGTCAGATTCAAGTTGTTCAATTAGATTGGTCACTAGTGTTTGAAATTCAGGTTGACATCCTCTGAAAGCTGCCTTGTGCCTAATTGGTTCGTTACGCGTTCGCAGATCTGTGAGCATTAGCTGCAGCGCATCTATTTTGGGATTTGTATTCATTAGCTAATCCTTTTTTCAGTAACTATTCGTTTGTTACTTTAAAGCTTTCTATAGCATCTTTCATAGAAATAGGAGAAGCATCCTTACTACTAGTGATTTCTATTATCTGACCGATTGAAGTAGGAGTAATTAAGGCCTCTATGCAACATTTAGCAACTAGTCTGCGAGGAATATATGCGTCCTGTTGTTGATCAGGGCCTGTGTAGCGAACAAATTCTTCTTCTAAATCATCTTCTCTTTCATTTAGTCCACCGGGTCTGATGACTGTCCAGTCTAGTGGACTTCTCTCAAGTGATTGTTCCCCGAGTCTCTTCCAGATAAGTATCAATCCAAATAAATTGAGTGGGTGTTGCCATCTTCCAGAACAAAGAGAGCTAACAAGTATTACTCTTTTTACCCCAACACGAATACAACTCTCGACCTGTTTTTGAACACCAAATGCATCAACGCGAGCAGGACCAGTTAAATCAACTGAGGGTCTTGCTCCAGTTGCAATAACAAGTGCATCACAGTTATTAAGGGCAGTATCAAGTGATTTTTGATTTTGAAGAGAAATAATAGATTTTTCTGCGTTGAGGTGATTTTCAGGTAGTTGTGAATTAGAACGTAGAAGTAATCTGAGTTCGAACCCTGCACGGCTTGCTTCTTCAGCAATTCTATAGCCAGTTTTTCCTGATGCGCCACTAATTGCTACTTTCATCGTAATGAGACCTGTTTATTGATTTATGTTCTAGCCAAAACGAATGTGAATAGTGGCTTTATTTTTAAATTGTCAGATTTTTAAACTCTCAAAGGTTTAAGCCTTATTATACTTTACAGAAGATAACCTGTCTGGATAAAGTTGCTTACATAGAAGGCATTTAGTTCCATCACATCCTCTTGCAGTACAATGTTCTCGACCATAATAGATTATTTGTAGATGTAATTTGTTCCATTTTTCTTTTGGGAAAATATTCTTTAAGTCTATTTCAGTTTGTTTAACACTTGAACCATTTGATAGTCCCCAACGCTGTGCCAATCTATGAATATGAGTGTCGACAGGGAATGTGGCAATGTTAAATGCCTGAGCCATTACAACACTAGCTGTTTTATGTCCTACTCCTGGAAGAGATTCCAAATCAGAAAAATTATTAGGCACGTTATTTTCGAATTTGGTTATCAACATTTCAGATAATTTGAAAAGGTATTTTGATTTTTGTTTTGAGAGACCTAGATATTTTATATAATTATATATCTCGTGTTCACCTAAAGAATACATGCTTTGGGGTTCAGAGGCTTTCTCAAATAATAATGTT
>MDTE01050042.1_pt1 | contig 11167 bp, 5 predicted proteins | sample 811231 | NCBI WGS metagenome assembly MDTE01 (sample SAMN05326651, study PRJNA326480) | marine metagenome | isolation source: seawater | place: Indian Ocean: Red Sea | collected 2010 | reverse complement strand
GGTCCCCAAAGTGAAAATCGACAGCCACCGCGAAGCCCACCAAGATGACCAGGGCCCCTGTCGCCCAGCGCCCGCGAAGCATCAACCGGTTCCACCCCAAGGCAGCGGCCAGCACGAACGCCGGGGCCAGCGTAAGCACGAACCGGTCATCCACCGGTGGAACGCGAAGGATCAAGAAACCCCACTGGCCCAAGACCACCCCCGAGACCAGCAGCCAACCTCGGCGGTCACGAAGAGCCCAGAGCGCACCCAGGAGGAGCACCAGTGCAAAGACGACAGGAGAGAACACCGACGCAATCAGGCGCACCGGATAGAAGGCAAGGCGCTGCGCCGTCACCGGCTGCATGCTGGCCATGAGGTTCGTCAAGACACCTTGCACATTGGAGGAGTCCACTCCGGTGGGAGCGCCATCCTCACCGCGGTCTCCGATCTCACCCAGCATCGCGGTGAACGAGTCGTAGGGCCCCGCTATCTGAACAAAAGCGAGGACGAGCATGCTCGAGACCAGCAGCGCGGTCGCCAGCCCAAGCAGACGCTGGCGCACCATGAACTGACGGGTGCCGTCCGCCAGCACCCGAGGTGTCGCAGCAGCGGCTGCGACCATCAACCACCCAAAGGGCAAGGCCGTCCACTTCACCAGGTCGGCCGAGAACAGAACCAAGGCCACGAGGACTCCGCCCACCACGGGGCGCCGGTCCCAACTCCAAAGCGCCACTGGGACCGCCACCCAGAGCATCGCGGTCATGGGCAGGTCGTAGTAGTAGCGGGTAGCAAAGGCGTGTGCAGCGGGAAGCAAGAGTGTGCCGCAGTAGGCAGCGGCACCAGCTCGACGGCTGCCCACGACCAGCGCGGCAGAAATGCCGACCGACAAAGCCAACAGCTGGAGCCACAGCAGCCCGGTCCAGAGAATATTCTCGGCAGCGTGGCCCGAGACGCTGCCCACGAGGAGCGTGACCAGGTGCATCAGGGGCGGGAAGGCCCCATCCGCACGCCTGAGAAAGCCCAACAATCCCTCGTCGCCGGGATCGACCCAGGCCTGGAGAGTCTCCATGCGGGTCAGGTGCTCGATGTACTGAGCGGAATCGGACCCGTAGGGCTGCATAGGAGCGTCGGCCAGGCGCACGAGCACGATGACCGAGAGCGCTGCAGCCACCGCCAACGGCAAGTCCCATGGAAGAGCGCGGCCCGAACGAGCGACGGGGGCCGCGTCCACAGCGCTGCTCGGGTCGGCCTGCTCTCCATCGGGGGGCGGCCCTGCTGACCTCGGGTCGAGACTCTCACTCATGGCGGACCTCGAGGCGCCTTGGGTTCTTCGTGACCCGGGCACGCCCAGGGCCCAGGAGGGCTCCAGACCGCCAGGTCGCGGTCGCGAAGCCCCACCGGGATGACGGCGTCCAGTTGCCACCCCTGTCCAGCCAGACAGGCCGGCAGCACAGGGGTCTCGCCGCTTCGAACCGAGACCAGAGCGAGCTGTGTCTCATGGGGAGGCGCTTCCGTACATAGGGGCAACAGACGTCTGCGCGGCTGCCCCTCTTCGAGGTGAGCGTACAGCACTCGATACTCGAACCAGTATTGATCCCCCTGGTCCCCCACGAAGGGCTCGTGGAAGGCGAAGCGAAGATGCTCACCTTCGCAGGCCTCCAAGCGTCGCCAGAGCTTCTCTCTCAGCTCAGTGCGGTCCTCAACCTGCGCGTCTCGTCGCGCCCATCCTCGCTGGTCCATGGAGTCACTCAGACCCCAGCGCTGTTGGCGATCCGAGCCCGGAACCCCGCCCGAGGGCGGCGGCTGCCCGAACGAGTGATGGAAGTCCACACAGACGACGAGCCCCACCAACACCAAGAGCCAACCCACCGCTCGTGCGATGCGACGGGGGAGCTCCCCCCAGCCCAAGGCAGCGGCGAGCACCAATGCAGGGGCAAGGGTCAACAAGAAGCGGTCATCCACCGGCCGAACCCTCAGCAACAAGAAGAGCCACTGGCCCACGACCACCATCAAGACGAGCGCCCAGCCGCGAGGCTTTTTCCAGATCCACCAGCACATCAACAAGAGGACAGGGGCTAAGAGGACCGGTGAGAACAGCGACGCAACAAGCCGCTGAGGGTAGAAAGCGAGGCGATCCTCGGTCAGCGGCCGGAGTGTGCCCAAGAGATGCTGGACGACCCCTTCGACGCCGCCTTCGTGGAAGCCTTGAGGTCCCCACACCTCCCCCCGCTCTCCAATGTCGCCGAGCATGGCGGTAAAGGAGTCGTGGGGGCCCACCTCGCGGATAAAGGCTGTAGACAACAGCCCGACGACCAGCACAGACAGGATGGTCGCCACCAGGAGCCGAGCTGCAGTCCGCCAGGGGCTCCCGTTCTGTTGCAGCCGACCGCTGAGCATAATGCCCAGGACCATCACGCCCCCAAAGGGCAGAGCCGACCACTTCACCAGCGCGGCCATGAACCACAAGAGCCCCACCATCAGGCCCCCCAGAACCGGCCTCCGGGACCACAGAGCGAGCCCCACGGGCACCGCGCTCCAGAGCAACGCGGTCATGGGCAGATCGTAGTAGTAGCGGGTCGCCACCGCATGGCCCGATGGCATCAAGAACGTCCCCACGAACGCTGCCAGACCAACTGCCATCGAGCCCGAGAGCAACCAGCCACTGGCACCCACGGATACAGCGAGCAGACCCAACCACACCAAGCCGGTCCAGATCACCTCCTGCTCGGCATGACCACTCAGCGAGCCCAGGACGAGCGTCACGAGATGAAGGACCGGCGGGAACGACCCATCGATGCTGTGAAGAAAGGCCTCAAAGTCGTCGTAGCGCTGGAACTCGGCCCAGGCGAGGAGCGTCGTCATGCGAGCGTGGTGTTCGATGTACTCGGCAGAGTCCGAGCCGTAGGGCTGCATCGGACTGGCAGACACTCTCGCCAGCACCACAGCACACACCATCGCCGCGACCAGCAGCGCGGCCACAGCAGGCAGAAGCGACCAGCGCCGGGGCGACGAGCCCTCAGAGGGCGGCTCGACCTCGCTCGAACCAGTGGTGTCGTCGGTCATGCCACCGGCCTCAGGAGGGGAGCCCGAGGATCCAGAACCAGTGGAGGTTCAGCCAAACGTGGCTCTGGCCCCGCACGTAGTACAGCAACTGACTCACCACCAGCAGGAAGCAACACAAGAGAAGCAGCTGACGTGTCCAGCGTTCTCTACTGGCGCCGAACGCGGCGTGAAGTGCGAGCACGCTGCCCAAGACCATCAGCGGATCGATGATGACGAAATAGTGATAGCTGTCGGGAAAGGGCTGTCCATCCGCCAACTCGAAGTGCTGCATGAGCAAGACGGCGACGGTGAAGGCCGCCACGGCACCACCGATGCCAGCGCCGTGGGGATCGCGATAGCGAACGCGCGGGATCAGCCAGAGCACCAAGGGCAACAACAAGACGGGATTGGACCAGCCCAGACTCAGCGTTCCGCCCAGCTCTGCCATCCCCCGGGAAGGGTCCCGCTTGAACGCGAGCGCGTCATAGAGCCCCGGATAGGTCGTCGCCATGAAGAAGGCCACCGTCGCCAGCGCCGCGAGGGCCAGCCCCTTGCGGCGCTCCGGGAGCAAGGCGAGCAACACCAACAACAGCCCGGTGAGCGCAAACCAGCACAAGAGGTTCATCTCGACCGTCATGAACGCAGCGGCCACCGCCACCGCCGCGGCCGAGAGAGTCCCCTTGCGGCTGAAGTGCACAATGGCCAGCACGGACATCGTGACCAGCAGCTTGGCGATGGGGTACTGCTCGAATGGCCGGATCGACGAGGGAACCAGGGTGATCAGAGCCGCGGTCGCCACCGCAAAGGGCAAGCTCATCCACGTGCGAGCGAGCCAAGTGATTGCCAAGACCAGCGCCGCGTGGATCAGCGCTCCCTGCACCAGGATGACCGCGTGCGGGGGGCGTCCCCAGGCCCCTGAATACCAATCCATCGCGTTCATGAAGACGGAATAGAGGGGTGGATGAACAAAGGGGACCCAGGACCAGTCGGGCTGGACCCCGTGCACCCAGTACTCCAACACCGGAATGCTGACCACCCCCGCATCGAAACCACGCAACTGCACCCAGGCGGTCCACAGCGTGAACCCGGTCAAGCTCAGGGCCAGCGCGAGCCAAGCTCTCGGGCTGCGAGGCTTGTCCTGGACACGGGGAGAGGCAAACGGGGCCATGGGGTCGCGAGGTCAGTCTACCTCTTCACCCTTCACGTGCCGGTCGAGGAAGCGCACCGCGCCTCCCAGGCCCTGTGTGTAGCCATACTCCACCGGGAAGACGGGGACTGCGGCGGTGGAGAAGTCATTGATGTTGGCGCTCAGACGAGCCAGGGCGTAGCTGGTCTCGTCCCCCACATGCCCCCCTCCCCCTTCATCCAGTGGCGGGCCGATGTTGAAGTGAATGGCAGTCAAGTCCGACACAGAGGCCCGCAAGCGCTCCGGCTGGACCCGGATCAACAAGTTGGCAGTCACACTCCCACCCGAGTGACCGATCACCCCCATGCGGGAACCATCGATGTCGGCCCGGTGATCTAGGTACTTGAGCCCCAAGAGGGCCTCGTAGACCCGAATCCCCATCAGGCTGAAGCCTTGGCACAGCAGGTGGAGCGAGGCCTGGTGCTCCGCCAGGCCCGTGTCGTAGGCCCGGAACGTCAGCAACAACGTGGCGTATCCCTCCGCAACGAACAGGTCTCCCGACCGGTCATCTCGATGGATCGCAGCGGTCTCGTTGTGCCCCGGCAGCGCGATCAATGCGGGAAACGGACCCGAGCCCGGAGGCAACAACAGCAAGCCCTGGAAGCTACCCACAAAGGGGTCCATGAACTCCAACTCCAGCTGGCGATAGCCCCCGCGTTCTCGCTCGTTGAGCAGCGTGACCGTGATGGGCCGCTCGTCCAGGGGAAGGAGCTCGCCATCCCCCTCCACCAGGAACCGAATATTGAGGGCCTCCATGATCGAGTCCTGAAGATCGGCAGCAGAGAGGTCCGGGATCGGAGGGCGAGGTTGGTCCCAGCCACCCTCCCACTTCGCCACCAAGTCTTCGAGCAGACCGTCGCAGGAGTCCGCCGGGTCGGCCCAGCGAGCAGCGCGCTGGGGGAACTCCATGTAATCGGCGTTGCACGCGCAGGGGTCCCAGGGCGTCACATCGGCTGGGGTGGTCTCGCAGCGCCAGGACCGCCCAGGGTCCTGGCTCTCGACCACGGGGGGGGCAGGACGCGACGACGGTGGAGGAGCACCGTCCACACGCAGGGGATCGCAAGCCAGCTGGTCCTTGGGAGACCAGATAGCCGCGAAGTTGGAGCCGCTATCCAGGGGCAGCACCCCCTCCAGCACCCAGCTCCCGTCCACACAAGGCGGCCGCACGGGCTCCTCACCACGCCGGGCCCCCGAGACGGCCAACTCGGTCTCCCCGGGCGTCGAATCCCGACACTGCGGGGGACCAAAAAACGCGGGCTGAGCGTCCTCCATGATCAGGGGCGTGGGGGGCTGTTCCTCGAGCCACGCGTACAGGGCACGGTACTTGAACCAAAACAGATCGCCGTGCTCACTGACGATGGGATCCTCAGCTGCGATCCGTAACTTCATGGCGCTGCAGTGGGCCAGCGTCTTCCAGAGCTGTTCGCGCAAGGCGGTCTTGTTGTCCTGGTCTTCGGACCAGCGGGACCACCCCCGCTGCTCGACGGAGTCCACGAGGCTCAGTCCCCGCACAGCCACACCCGGCTGTTCAGTAACCCGAATGAGCTCCACTTCAGAGCTCGACCCGGGAAGCGTGAAGGAGCTGTGGAAGTCCAGAGCGACCAGCAAGCCCAAGACCAGGGTCAACACCCCGACCCCCTTGCGAAGGCTCGGTGACAACGCCTGCCAACCCAACACACCCACCAAGACCCCGAGGGGCGCGCCCACCAACACAAACCGATCGTCCAGAGGTCGCACGGCAAAGAGCAGGAAGGCGCCGTGGCCGAGCACGACGGTCACCAAGAGGGGCATGCCTGCCCGCGGCCCACGAAGCCACACCGCTCCGAGGAACAGGGCCAGCAGCGAGAGTCCTGGGGAGAACACGGAGGTGAGCAGGCGAAGCGGATAGAACACCAGGCGGAGAACCGTCGGCGCCTGCAGCCCAGCCACAGGGGGCTCTGGCTGCGACACAGCGCTGATGGGAACGCCGTCGCCCGCCTCGGGCACCGCATCGCCCACGGGATCCGCCACCACGTCGTTGAGCATGGCTCGCAGCGAGTGATGGGGACCCACCACGGCGAGGTAGGCGACGACCAACACTGCGCACACAGCGCAGGTCAGCAGCAAGCCCCTCAACCTGCGACGGCCGCCCGACTGCGCGCCCGTGGAGCAGAGGGCCGCCCCCACGAGCATGGGAGCCCCAAATGGAAGGGCCAACCACTTCAGGAGGCACGCCGCAAGCCACAGCAGGCCAGCCAGCACGCCCCCGAGAACGGGACGCCGCTCCCAGAGCAACAGTCCTGCGGCGACAGCGGCCCAGAGCGCAGCCATCATGGGGAGGTCGTAGTAGTAGCGCGTGGCAAAGGCATGGGCTGCAGGCAACAGCAAGCCTGCCGTAGCAGCCGCGAGGCCCACAGAGACCCGACGAGACAGAGCGAACCCCGCCAGCCCGATGGACCCAGCCAAGAGGAACAGCCACAGGAGGCCCGACCAGACCACATCTTCTGCCCGATGACCCGAGTACTCACCCAGGGACACGGTGATCAGGTGCAGCAGCGGCGGGAACGCGTTGTCGGCCTCTCGCAGCAACCGGCCCCAGTCGCCACTCCCACGCTGGTCACGAATCGCCTGCAGCGTCTCCAGGCGGGCCAGGTGCTCGATGTACTGGGCCGAGTCGGCTCCGTAGGGTTGGAGCGGCGCCCGATCGATGCGGCCCATGAGGATGCTGACCAAGGACACCGCAACAACCAGCAGCGCCACGCATGCGGGGGCGACTCCCCCACCTCTCGCCCCTCCGTGATTCAAGGCCATGCCACCTGTAAGAAGGAGTGGGGAGGCGGCCAGACGAAGCGCTGGCCGTACCAGAACAGGCCAAGCTGGGAGGCCACAAGGACCAAGGAGAAGACCACAATGCAGCGCCGGAGAGCCGGCCGCTCCGTTGCGCTGTAGGCCGTCTTCAGCGCGAGCGCCGCGCCCATACACAAGACGGGATCGACCAGCTCGAAGTAGTGAAGGCTGTAGGGATAGGGCTGGCCATCAGCCAACTGGTAGTGCTGAAGCCCGAAGCTCACAGCCGAGAACAGGGCGCCTCCGAGTGCCACTGCGGCGCCCACTGGGAACCGTCGGATCATGCCCGGCAACAACCACAGCAAGAGCGGCACGTAGAGCAGGGGGTTCGTCCACTCCATCGTGACGCTTCCGCGCGTCGCATCAGCGTCAGCGTCGGGCCCTTCGGCAAGCACCTGATAGAGGCCGGGATAGGTGCTCAGCAAGAACAGCCCAATCATGGCGATGGAGGCCACCACGGCGATCTTGCGGCGCCCGGCCACCAGGAAGAACATCCCAGCCATGAAGCCGCCAATGGCAAACCAGTTGGAGAGGTGCAGCTCGACAGCGGCCAGCACGGCGAACACGGCCACAGCCATGGATGACTTGGTGCCCGTGCGAGCCAAGCCCAAGCAAGCAATCATCGCCAGAGCACAAAGCGTCGTGCCCAGGGGGTAATTCTCGAAGGGGCGGACCCAGTTGGGGCTGAAGGCCACCAGCGAAGCGGCCAACAACGCGCAGGGGGACCCGAAATTCCGGGCGAAGAACCAAGCGACGAACACGACCACGAGGCACTGGGCCACGGCGGCATGCACAATCATCACAGTGGCAACGGGCACATCGAACCAGCCCGCGTAGAAGTCTGTGGCGTTCATGAAGCTGGGGTAGAGCGGTGGATGGATGAACGGCACCCACGACCAGGGCTCGAACAGCCCGTGAACCCAGTACTCCAACAGACCTCGGTCGACGAGATCGGCTCGCATGCCCCGGTCCTGCACCCAGCTCGTCCAGAGCACAAAGGGCAACAACACCAAGCAAGAGAGCGGCCAGGGAGAGCGTGTGAGCAGGCGACGGATCATCAGCGAGCAAATTCTAGCCCGCATCGACATCCGGTGAGGTTTCGCTCCAACTCTTGCGTTCTTCCGAGGGATCCCGAACATGGGACCCGTGGAATCAAAGCTCCGAACATATCTGCGGCTCACTGTGGACTACGTGGCCACATTGGTGCTTCTCGGAGCGCTCAGTCCCCTGTTCGCCGACGTCTTTTTCGGGCACTTCTCGGAACTCGCCGCGCGGATCGAGCATCTGCTGCTTGTGGGGATTACATTTCTGCCCGAGCTCGCTGCGCAGGCTGGGTACCTTCCGAGGACCGGGCTGACCCTGTCGGATGGTCTGCAAGCGGTGGGCATCACCGCGGTATCAGCAGCGCTGCTGTCGCTCGGTGCGGCGCTGATCGACGTCAAGCCGGGTGAACGTCCATCGCTGAAGCGCAGGGTCCTAGCCCAGCCCTTCGTGATGCTCTGTGGCGTACCTGCTCTCCTGATTGCGGTCACCGGGGTCCTGTTCGGAGCGGCCCTGGAGCCGCGGCTGTTCCTCGTTCTGCTCGCCGCCGGGATCCTGGGAGGGCTGCTCAGTCGCGCTCGACGCCGCGATCCCATTCCCTGGGAAGCCAGCCTCTCGGGACTTCCTCCGGCCACGTGGCGCACCGACCACCTGTTTCGATTTCTGCTCCTGTTCAGCCTGATGTTGCTCTACGGAGGAGCAGCCATTGCGTCGTGGAGCCCCTCGGACCTCACGCTGCTCCCCCTCGCCGCCCAGCTCGACACGGCCCTTGGACCCACAGCGATCCCGCTGGGCTTTGCCGCAAGCCTGCTGGTCTTTCTAGCGCTGGCTCCACCCACGCGGCGGGCGCTCGGGCTCATGAGCTGGGAGCCCCTTGCTGGCGGCGTCCTGGGCGCTTCTCTCGTGCTCACGTTCACGACTCGCGGAACAACAACCGCGGAGTTGACGGTCCTCCTATCCCTCGGCGCAACCGTTGGCGTCGTCGGCGCGGCACTCGCAGCAGCCGGGGGTCCAGCCATTCCCCGCCTGTCCCTGCACCCGGTGCGGGCCACGGGCCGGCTCCTGCTACCACTTGCTGTGGCAGGTGCTGTGACGGCCTGGGTCCTGGGGGTGGACTTTCTGGCATGCAACCAGGTGCTTGAGGACCCCCGAGTCGAACAGATCGGTCGTAACCGAGGGGCCGTGTCCCTCGCCCTCACCGAGGGCGAGGAGCCCGCACTGTTCGCAGCTCTCCGGCGTGATGGATTTGTCAGTCGCATCGCCCTGGACGAGGAGCGAATCGACCTCATTGATCCCGTTCAATACGCCCGAGACCTGCCCAACGACCCCGGCGAGGCGCGCTTCCTGCCATCCATGGTCGCCTCCTGGACCGACGACCGAGTTCTGATCATCGCCGACATCGAGCCCGACGACGAAGACCCAGAAGGGCCGCCTCCTGCACCGGTGGGCCTGACCGTGGAGGCCGCGACCACCTGGGTGGACTCCATCGCACAGGCGCCCCGCTCCTGCCTCACCCATGGGGGCGCCTGGGCTTGGAACCCGCTGTTGTCCCTCGTGGTGATCGGCTGCGCGGACCGCGGGGAGGCTCTGCTCTATGAGCCGGACCTCCAGGGCTTCATTGCCCAGATGGAGCTGCGTGGCGCGGAGCGCTTCAGTGGCATGGTTGTGGACCCCTCCGACGGGGCAGTCATCGGCGTCGCACGGCAGGAGAACCCCTTCTTGCTGGCTCTGGACGTGCGAACAGGCAGCACGCTGGGCTGGCGCTTTCTGGGGGCTGGCAACCAAGGCCTGTTTCTCGACCAAGACGGTGTACTGCTCCTAGGAAGAACACTGGCAAGACAGGTGCTGACCCTGGACCCGTCGACGCTGACCCCGGTGGACTCCCTGCCCACAGGCTTCGGGCTGAGCTCCGTCATCCAAGATCCCATCTCGGGCCGCGTTGTGGCCGGATCCTCGCTCGACGGGCACCTGTATGCAGTCGACCCCCTGGGCGATCGAGCCCCCCGCACCATCCGAGTTGGCGGTCTGGTCCGCGACCTCGAGCTGTCCCAATCCCAGCGCAAGCTGTATGTGGCCGGTCTCTGCGGCATCCTGTCGGTCGACCTCGAGAACTGGCTGGGACGATAGGGGCTGCTGCTGAACAGCTCCCGGTGGGGCTAGGGGCAGGTGCCGGTGTTGCCGGTGATGTCCTGCACAGTGCCACATGACGTACATGCCGCGAGGAAGGCGTATACGAGGTTCTGGCAGAGGGCGAGGTTGTCGTGAATTTGCACGTCCCCCCCCACCGAGGTCAGGCTCGAAAGCCCATCAAGGTTGGTCAGGGCAGGGTTGTCGTAGATGTGGAGATCGTCCACCACTGAAGAGAGGCTTGAGAGCCCGTCCACGTTGGGCAGGGCAGCGTTGTAAGAGATGGACAGGGTGCCTCCCACCGAAGAGATGTTCCACAGGCCGTCCACGCTGGTAAGGGCAGCGTTGTCAGTGATGGATAGATTTTCCCCCACCGAAGTGAGGCTGGCCAGTCCGTTCACATTGGTAAGGGCATCGTTGCCGTTGACGCTCAGGAAGCCCCCCACCGAAGTGAGGCTCGATAGGCCGTCCACGTTAGTCAGGGCATTATCGTTGTCGTAAATGGACAGGTAGCCGCCTACCGAAGAGATGCTCCACAGACCGTCGATGTGGGTCAGGGCGTTGTTGCCCAAGATCCGAAGGTACCCTCCCACCGAAGTGAGCCAGGCCAGTCCGTTTACATTGGTAAGGGCCGCGTTGTCTTGAATGTGCAAGTCTCCCCCCACCGAGGTCAGACTCGGCAGGTTGCCCAGGTTGGTGACGGACGTGTTCTCGATGGTGAGGTTCCCCGTAATGACCGCACAACCAGCGAGAGCAGCCAGGTCGCCTGCCGTATCCGTCTCATCGACGTTGTAGTCACCTTCGCAGGTGACTGGGCCTGCTGAGTCGTCGTCATCCCCAGTGTCGTCGTCACCGCTGTCGTCATCCCCAACCGAGACGCTGGTGTTGAGATAGACACGGTTGGGCTCGTCGTAGTTCCCAACGGCGAGGTCGAGGTCGCCGTCACCATCCACGTCGCCCCAG
>MDTE01133545.1_pt1 | contig 11168 bp, 12 predicted proteins | sample 811231 | NCBI WGS metagenome assembly MDTE01 (sample SAMN05326651, study PRJNA326480) | marine metagenome | isolation source: seawater | place: Indian Ocean: Red Sea | collected 2010 | reverse complement strand
TGAAGGGTTTTATAAGGATTATCATTAAATGATGCAATTTAATATTTAATTATTTTAATATATATTTGCTAAATTAAAGTTCTAGTACTATTTAATTTAAATGACAAAAATAAATAAAACAAACATATTTTTATATTTTATTTTTTCAGTTAGTCTATTTATAGGATTCTATATAAGCGAGGATACTGCAGGTCACGGTCAGTCAGTAATCGACTTTAATGATACTTGGCCAGTAATTTCAGATCCCTCAAAATATTTTCAAATTCAACCTGGGGACACAACTCAAATCGATTTTAAATTTCCACTTCATTATTATATCTCGGCATTAATTTTTAAAATTGTTCAGGATCAAGAAATTTTTAGGTTGATCTTTATTAGCATTTCACTTTTTACACCCTTAATTTTTTTTAAATGTTTATCTGAAAAGTATAAAAATTTAGACTCTAATAATTTATTTTTACTCTCACTTATTCTATTTATTTTACCTTCATTCAGAACTGGTGTGATTTGGCCTAATACTCAAATTACAGCATTAATTTTCTTTTTATCATCTTTATTTTATTTTATAAAATGGGAAAATAAAAAAAGTTTTAAGTTAATAAATAAAAATATAATTTTTAGTTTAATTTTCATTTCACTTGCTGTCTATACTAGACAACTATACGCAATTATTTACTTATATTATTTATTTGTTATTTTTTTAAGATGTAAATTCAATTATTTAATTAAAATTTTATTAATTTCCATAGTATTTTCACTGCCAGGTTTATACGTAATATTTTTTAAAAATGTTGGTGCTGCAACACTATTATTTAATTTAAAATTTCAAAACAGCTTGTTAATTAATCCATCAATTTTAGCATTTTATTTAATACCTTTCTTTTCAATTTTATTATTTAATAATATAAATTTTCTTAGATTTGATTTTAAAAAAGATTTAACTTATCTGACTATAGTATTATTGGTTGTCGCTATATCATTAAATTATTTTAATTATAATGTTAAAATTGGAGGAGGTTTTTTTTTAAAACTTTCTTTAATACTTTTTGAAAATCTATATTTTTTTATTTTAACAACAATATTGGGATATATAATGATTTATAAAATATGCAAAGAGAATATCCAAAACGTTGTAATATTTTCATTATTAATATTAGTTTTTACATCTAAATATATTTTGATGAAATATTTTGAGCCAATGTTTATTATAATTTTGTTTATTTTAATTAAATCTAAAGCACCTAATGAATTTTTATTAAAAAGAAAAAATATTTATTTCTTTTTTACCTACTTTTTTATCTATTTTATTTCAGCTTATATTAATGATATATTTCAAATTACCAAAAATTCTATAGGTGTTATTAGATCTTTTTGATTAGTTAAATGTATTTTTTTATAGTTGACAAGATTTTACATAAAAGTAGTTAAAATAATCGTTTTATGATATTAAAAAAAATGACTCAATTCCTAAAAATATTTTTTTTTACTCTAATACTTTTGTCTCAAAATTACTCTTATGCGGATACAGCTAAATTTAATGTTTGGCTTAAAGAATTCACTTTAGTTGCAAAGAAAGAAGGTATTTCAGAATCTACTATTAATGGAACTCTCTTAAATTCCAAGTTTTTGCCAAAGGTTATTGAATATGACAGATATCAACCAGAATTTTATGAAGACACTCACACTTATATTAATAAACGTGTAACAAGATCAAAAATAAAAAAGGGTGTTAGTTTATATAAAAAAGAAAAAGATACGATTAACGTAGTTGAAAAACAGTTTTTAGTTGAAAAAGAACTGTTGTTATCTTTAATGGGCATTGAAACTAATTTTGGAAAATATTTAGGTAAAATGGATATTATATCATCTCTTGCCACGTTAAGTTTTGATAAAAGAAGAAGTGAATTTTTCACTAATGAGTTACTAACATTGCTCAAATTAATTGATAAAAAAATTATTGACCCTAAAATACTATACGGTTCATGGGCAGGTGCGTTTGGAAATTTTCAATTTATGCCATCAACAATTAAATATCATGCAATCGATTTTAACGATAATTCAATAATAGAACTAAAAAAAATTGAAGACTCATTTGCTTCAGCAGCCAACTACATAAATAAGATAGGATGGAATAATAAAGAACCTTGCTTTTATAAAATAGATTTAGATGACAAAATTCCAGACAAATACTTAAACACATCTGCTAAAAAAATTAAGAATAAAAGAAAATATAGTTTTTTTAAGAAATATATAAAGAACAACGAGTCTTTATCAATTAATAACGATCTAATTTCAGCTATAGTGACCCCAGATAAAAATATTATTCCTGGTTCTAAAAAATTAAAACCCGCTTATATAGTTTTTAATAACTATGAATTAATTTTAAAATGGAATAGATCTTTACGTTTTGCACTTGCAGTATGTACATTAAAAAATCGACTTAAAAATGAAATTTAATTTATTAATAATCTTTCTATTTACTGTTTCATGTTCCGTCCAAATAAGTAATAGTTCTAAAAAATCCTCTTATACCTCAAGTGGTTTCGCTTACGTTTATAATGAAAATGACTTTTTAAACAAAGTAATATCAAAAAAACTTGATAACAATCAGCTTCTGCTTGGGCATAATAGACTAAGAGTTGGGACAATAGTTAAAATTTCAAATCCTGAAAACAAAAAATCAACAACACTTAAAATTAGAAAAAAAGTTAATTATCCAGAATTTTATACGATATTAATAACAGAACCATTATTTCAAAAATTAGAGTTAAATGCTGAATCCCCATTTGTTGAAATACAGGAGATTAAAAAGAATAAATCTTTTGTGGCAGGTAAAGCAACTACTTTTAGTGAGGAAAGAAAAGTTTCAAATAAAGCTCCTGTTATGAATGTAAAAATTGAAAATATATCAAAAAATAAAAAATCGAAGAAAATTAAAAAATATACATTCACAATTCTTATTGCAGAATTTTATTCAATTGAATCTGCTAAAGCTTTAAAAAAAAAACTAAATGATATAGCTTTTAATTCGAATAATAAAAAATTGTTAATAAAAAAGAAAAAAAAGAACAGTTTTGAACTTATTTTAGGTCCATATAAAGCTGTTAATTCTTTAAAAAATGACTACATTGCTCTAAAAGATTATGGATTTGAAGATCTTGAAATTAAAATCAATGAATAAACTTTTAACCATATTATTATTTTTTTTAATTCTTATAAATAATAATCTATTTGCTAGCCCAACAGTTGTTGCAAAAACTGCAATCCTAGTAGACTTTGACTCAGATGAAATTCTTTATGAATTAGAACCTGATATGCAAATTTATCCTGCATCTATGACAAAAATTATGACCTCTATTATAGTGTTTGATTTATTAAAAAATAATAAATTATCATTAGATGATAAATTTATAGTGTCAGAAAAAGCATGGAGACTATCTCAAAGTGGTTACTCCTCTATGTTTATCATGGTTAACGACGAAGTTTCAGTTGAAGACTTATTAAAGGGAATAATTATTGCTTCTGGAAATGATGCTTGTGTTGCTATCGCTGAGGGTATTGCAGGAACTGAAGAAAATTTTGCTGACATGATGAATGAAAAAGCTGGTGAAATAGGTATGCTTAACTCTAATTTTACTAATTCTTCGGGAATTAACGACCCAGATAACTACTCCACTGTAAGAGACATAGCAATAATGTCCAAATACTTAATTAAAAACTTTCCAGATTTATATAAAATGTATGCTGAAAAAGAATTTACTTGGGAGAAAACTGGAGGGGATCCAATTAAACAAGGAAACAGAAATGGATTGCTGTACAAAAATATTGGAGCAGATGGAATTAAAACTGGTTATCTAGCCGTAGAAAAATATTCTTTAGCTAGCACTATTAAAAGAGATACAAGAAGATTAATATCTGTAGGCAGTGGCTTTCAAACGAAAAGATCGAGAACCTCTGAGTCAATTAAACTTTTAAGTTGGGGTTTTAGAAACACTGATACTTTTCAAATTTCCAAAAAAAATGAAACTAAATTTGATTTAGAAACCTGGTTAGGAAAAAAAAGATCTGTAGAGGGTATAACAAAAGAAGATTTATTTGTTACTTTAAAAAAAAAAGATGTACGTAATTTTAAAGTTTTCTTAGAATATACTGGTCCTATTAAAGCACCAATCACAAAAGGACAAGAGATTGGAAAAATTAAGATATTTAAGAAAGAAGAACTTTTAACATCAGCAAAACTCTTTGCATCAGAAGATATCAAGAAAATAAATTTTTTTAAGAGCGTGTTTACCTCAATTAATTATATGATTTGGGGAGATGTTTAAAAGAAAACCTTTTTTTGTTGTCTTCGAAGGTATTGAAGGTTCTGGTAAATCATACCAAAGTAAAAAATTATATAAGAAATTAAAACAAAAAAAACTTCCAGCAATTTTAACTAGAGAGCCAGGTGGATCTAAAACAGCTGAGAAAATAAGAGAGGTGATATTAGATGATTATTTTCACAAAGATACCGATAAACAATTTGATAAAAATACTGATACACTTCTTTATTTGGCAGCTAGAAATGAACATTTGATAAATATTATTTTACCTGCTCTAAAAAAGAAAAAAATAGTTATTTGTGACAGATTTATAGACTCAACTTTTGCCTATCAAATTTATGGAAAATCAGTTAGCAAAGAATTAGTTAATAATGTTCATAAACATATTTTAGGTAAAATAAGACCTGATTTAACAATTTTGCTCACTGTAAAAATTTCTAAGGCTTTATCAAGACTCAAAAAACGCAAAAAGAAAAATAGATACGACAAATTTTCTAAAAATTTTTATATTAAAGCACAAAATTCTTTTATAAAACTTGCAAAAAAAAACAAAAAGAAATATTTAGTTTTTGATTCTTCTACTGATAATAAAAAAATTGAAATTGAAATATTTGATACAATTTTAAGAAAAGTTATGAAATTATATGGAAGATAAAAATTTATTAAATCCCTTTAATTCAAATAGTTTAATTGGGCTTGATAACTACTTTAATGAACTAGTGAATTTGTATAATTCCAAGACTTTTCCGAAAGTTTTATTATTATCTGGAAAAAAAGGCTCCGGTAAATTTACTTTAATTATTCATTTACTAAACTATATTTTTTCAAAAAACACCTATAACCTAAATAAAAAAAGTTTTAATCTAAAATCACCTTTTCATAATAAATTGTCAAATAATATATCTGAAAACGTAATTTTTTTAAAACATAAAGAAAATGAAAATGTTAAAATTGAAGATATAAGAAATTTAAAATCTACAATTTCTAAACATTCGATAAATGACAATCCTAGATTTATTATATTAGACGATGTTGAAAAATATAATATTAATTCCTCTAACGCATTATTAAAAATTTTAGAAGAACCAGCCAAAAATAATTTCTTTATCTTAATTGATAATAAAGAAAATAAGATTATTGAAACTATTTCATCTCGAGCAATAAAGATAAATATATTTTTAAACCAAGCGCAAAAAAAAACTATCATACAAAGACTTTTACAAATAAATGAAATTGAAAATGTTATGGATTTTAAATATTTGGATATTTCACCTGGTCTATTTCTGGAATATAACCGTCTATTAAATTCAAATAATCTTCATGTGGAATTAAATTTTATGGAAAAAATTGAGAAAATACTTAATTTATATAAAAAAAATAAAGATCAAAAATTAATTAGCTTGGCTATAAACATAACCGAGTCACACTTCTTTTGTCTCTACCAAAAAAATGTTAGTAAAGCGATTGAATTAAATGAAATTAAAAATAAAATTGTATGTTCAATAAATAATTTTGTTAAATTTAATTTAAATTTAAAAACGGTATATAGTTCTATCAAGTCTCAGTTTAATAATGCAAAATAAAAATTTTTATATCTCAACACCTATTTACTATCCATCTGGAAAACCACACATGGGTCATGCATACTCAAGTATAATTGCAGATATTTTTGCTAGATTTAAAAAAATTGAGGGATTTGAGGTATTTTATTTGACTGGTACTGATGAACATGGGCTTAAAATACAAAGAGAAGCTGAAAAAAATAAAAAAGATCCAAAAATATTTTGTGATGAACTTTCTGAAAAATTTAAAGATCTAACCAAAATACTTAATTTATCTAATTCTGATTTTATAAGAACAACTGAGGAAAGACATTATAAGTCTGTTAAAGAAATTTGGCAGCGTCTACAAAAAAGTGGTGATATTTATTTATCTAAATACTCTGGATGGTATTCAATATCCGATGAAGCATATTATGATGAAGATGAAATAGTTTCAAAAAATAATAAAAAGTTTTCAAAATCTTCTGGTTCAGAAGTTGACTGGGTAGAGGAAGAGTCATATTTTTTTAAACTTTCCAAATGGCAAGAAAAATTACTTCAATATTATGAAAAAAATCCAAATTTTATTTTACCAGAATCTAGAAAAAATGAAGTAGTTAATTTTGTAAAAAAAGGATTAAAAGATTTATCAGTCAGTAGAACTTCTTTTACCTGGGGTATCCCGGTCCCTGATAATAAAAAACATGTTATTTATGTATGGCTTGATGCTTTAACAAATTATTTAAGTGCTTTAAATTTTCCTGATACATCTAATAATTTATATAAAAAATTTTGGCCAGCTTCCATACATGTTATTGGTAAAGATATTTTAAGATTTCATGCCATATATTGGCCGGCCTTTTTGATGGCCGCGAATATTCCATTACCCAAAAAAATTTATGGGCATGGTTGGATTCTTTCTGATGAAAAAAAAATGTCAAAATCATTAGGGAACATATTAGATCCAATTGAAATAATAAATAAATATGGAATTGACCAATTAAGATATTATCTAATTAAAGAAGTATCTTTAGGTAATGATGGGAATATATCGCTTAAAAGCTTAAAAGATTGTATTAATAATGATCTAGCAAATAATTTTGGTAATTTATGTCAAAGAGTTTTTTCTTTCGTAGAAAAAAATTGCTCTAATAAAATACCTAATTCAAAAAACTTCGATCAAATAGATCTTGATCTTACAGGCAACCTGATAAAAAATGTCCCAAATCTAATTGAAAATATGAATAATCAAAAATTGAATCATTATTTAAATGATGTGATAGGATTTTCATTTGATGCTAATAAATATTTCAATGATTTAAAACCCTGGGAGCTTAAAACTAAAGACCCAAAACGAATGAATGCTGTCTTAAACACTATAATTACACAAATTAAAAATATAAGTATATTATTAAACCCAATAATACCAATTGCTTCAAATAATGTTCTAAATTTTCTTAATATACCTATTGAAAAAAGAAAGATTGCCTTTATTAAAGATAAAAATGTTTTTAACTATGAAAAAAAACTTAATAAATTTAATATTTTATTTAAAAAAATAGAAAATGATAATTGATTCACATTGCCATTTAGAGTTTGATCCCTTACACGGTGATTTAGATGATGTTTTTAAAAGGGCTTTTTCCAACAATGTAAAATATTTTTTAACAATTTCTACAAAAGATAGTAGTTTTGATAAAATATTACAAATTCTAAAGAAATATAAATTTGTCTATGGTACTTATGGAATACACCCACATGAGGCAAAATTTCACAAAAACATAAAAAGTAATGACATCTTAAAAAAGGTTAAAACAAATGAAAAAGTTATAGGAATAGGTGAAAGTGGATTAGATTATTACTATAAAAATTCAGAAATAGATTATCAAAAAAAAAACTTTATTGAACATATTAAAGCATCTCAGGAATCGAATTTGCCATTAATAGTTCATACAAGATCTGCAGAAAATGATACGTACGAAATTCTTAAATCAGAACTAAAAAATAAAAAATTAAAAATCTTGATTCATTGCTTTACCGGATCAAAAGAATTTGCAAAAAAACTTTTAGATATAGGTTGCTACATATCAGCTAGTGGAATAGTAACTTTTAAAAATTCAAAAGATTTAGCTGAAACTTTTAAGTTTATACCTAATGATAGAATATTAGTCGAAACAGACTCTCCTTATTTGTCTCCTGATCCATTAAGAGGAAAAACAAATGAACCTTGTAACATAATTTATACTTTAAAATTTCTTTCTAAAATAAAAAATTTAGATGAAACTGAGTTTGGAAAAATTACTACACAAAATTTTTTTAAATTATTCGGTGTACTTAGTTGAGTAAAATCTTTACAATATTAGGTTGCGGCAGTTCTTTAGGATCTCCTTGGATTACCGGACATTGGGGTAATTGTAATAAAAATGATATTAAAAATATAAGAACTAGATGTTCGGCACATATTTACTATAATGGACTCTCAATTTTAATAGACACATCACCAGATATTAAAGAACAAGTAAAAAAAAATAAAATAAAAGGCATTGATGCAGTTATATATACTCATGAACATTCTGATCAAACTTCAGGAATTTTTGAGTTACGTCCTTTTACATGGATCAATAAAAAAAAGATTCCTATTTATGGTAGCAAAAGAACAATTAATGAATTAAAAAAAAAATATACATTTTGTTTTTTTCCCAAAAGTGGCTACACACCAATATTAAAACCCAATATAATAAAAAAAAATTTCAAAATTTCAAAAGGAAATAATTTTCTCAGCATAAAATCTTTTGATGTTGATCACGGAATGATAAAAGCTACAGGATATGTTTTTGATAAAGTATGTTATATAAGCGATTGTAATAATATAGATAAACAAAGTTTTAAATATTTAAAAGGACTTAAATATTTAATCATTGACTGTTTAAGAATTAAAAAACATCCATCACATTTTAATTTAGATGAGGCAATAAAGATATCTAATTTTTTTAACCCAAAGAAAACAATTTTAACAAATTTACATGTAGACTTTGATTACGAAACTTTAAAAAAGATGATGCCTTCAAATATTATTCCAGCTTATGATGGAATGAAGTTCAATTTTTGACTTCTTTCTCGATCAAATTTATAAATTTTTTTGACGTAGGTTTTGTAAAAGATGCAAAAGTATCTGATATTTTTCCATTTTTATTGACTATAATTTTATGAAAATTCCACTTTGGTATAGCCCCAATTCCGTAATTTTTTTTAGCCCATTTATAAAAAGGGTGGGCGTTACTTCCTATTACATTTGTTTTTTCTGCCAGAGGAAAATTTATACCATAATTTGACTCACAAAATTTTTTTATATCTGTATTTGTTCCCGGTTCTTGTTTAAAATTATTAGTTGGAACGCCAATAACTACTAAATCTTTTTCTTTATAGTTTATCCAAAGTTGTTGTAGATCTTTATATTGAGGGGTATAACCACATCTACTTGCTACATTTACTACAACGATAACTTTATTTTTATAACTTTCTAAGTTTATTGGTCTCCCATCAATTCCTCGAAAACTAAATTCATATGCAAGCTTATCATAGCTTGCATTTAGATTTGAAATTAAACTAAAAATCATAAATACAACAAGTAAGCATTTTTTCATTTCAAATATTTAAAGCTTTTCGGACAGCATAAAAAGGTAGCATTATACACTTGTATCTGTCTTTATTTTTTTTCTTCATCAAAATTTTAAAAACTTTATATTTTTTTGGTAATTTATTCTCTTTTGTCAAAAAAAAATTCTCGATTTGAATAAAGTCTCTTTTCAGTTTATTAATTTTCATAGAGGAAATAGCATAAGATAAAATACTTGCTGATGCCTGACAATATATACATGACTCTGTTTCGTATCTCATACTTTTAATTTTAATTTTATCAGCATTTAATTCAATGGTTATTTTGTCACCGCACAATTTGTTTTTAGATGATGCTGTATGAGTACTTATTTTGGTTAATCCGTAATTTTTGGTATTAGAAGCTACTTTAATTACTTGAATATCAAACATTTTTTTTAGCAAAAATTAATAATATAAAATATCCAAGTAATGTGGAAAGTAATGATCCAACTAAAACACCGATCTTTACACCAGGTAAATAGTTTGAGCTTTCAACAAAAGCTAAATTTCCAACAAATAAACTCATAGTAAAACCAATTCCTGTTAATATAGAAACTCCGTATAACATCATCCAGTTTGATTTATTTGGCATTTCTGCAAGCTTAAATTTTATCGATATATAGGAAAATATTAACACTCCAAATTGTTTACCAAAAAAAAGCCCACATACTATCCCGAGTGGTACAGGATTTAATAAAGTAGCAAAAGTAAGGCCCTCTAACGAAACTCCTGCGTTCGCAAAAGCAAAAATTGGCATAATTCCAAAAGCAACATAAGGAGAAATAGAATGTTCTAATTTTAATAAGAGTGACTTCTTATGATTTTTAAAGTTATGTGGAATAGTTAAGGCTAATAAAACTCCGGCTATCGTAGCATGTATTCCCGAGTGATGAGTAAAATCCCAAAGAAATATTCCAACTATAAGATATGGTAAAAATCTTTTTACATTAAATTTATTTAATATAATTAAAACAATAATGGCAGTTAACATTAGTAGTAAATAAATAGTTTTGACACTTCCGGAATAAAAAAAAGCAATAATAACTATTGCTCCTAAGTCATCAATTATAGCTAATGCAGTTAAAAAAACTTTTAAAGACAAGGGAACTCTTTTTCCAAGTAAGGACAGAACTCCTAAAGAAAAAGCTATATCTGTGGCTGATGGAATAGCCCAACCATTTAATCTTGCAGGATCATCAATATTAATAAAGATATAAATTAGAGCAGGTACCAACATCCCTCCAACAGCGCCTATAATTGGGAGCACTGCTTGTTTAGGATTTGATAATTCTCCTTGTATAAATTCACGTTTAATCTCTAATGAAACCAAAAAGAAGAAGATGGCCATCAACACATCATTGATCCAATGTAAAACAGAGAGTTTTAAACCAAAACTTTTTATTCCTAATAAAAATTTGTAATTTAATACTTCAAAATATTTAACTGAAAATTCACTGTTACTTATGAATAGTGCTATAATTGCCGCAAATAGAAGAACTAGCCCAGATGCAGATTCTAACTTAAAAAAATATTTAAACGGTCTGGTTATATGTTGAATCATTTTTATTACTTACTTATATAACACTAATCTTTCAATTGCCAAAAAGTCTTATTTAACTTATATAATTGAAACTTCGGGGTGTAGCGA
>MDTE01164342.1_pt1 | contig 11170 bp, 7 predicted proteins | sample 811231 | NCBI WGS metagenome assembly MDTE01 (sample SAMN05326651, study PRJNA326480) | marine metagenome | isolation source: seawater | place: Indian Ocean: Red Sea | collected 2010 | reverse complement strand
GTTTGTGGTGTTGGCCGTATCCGCCACCTTCGCCACCATCTACAGCGGCGTCATGCCCCTCATTCTCTGGGGAGGAGTGTGGGTTTTCACCTTCTACTACGGGAGCATGGCCGGCTTGGGAGCTTGGTATGCGGAGTTGAAGGCCAAGGGCTGATTCATTCTGTTGTGCTGTTGCGGCCGCCGGGTCTGAACTGTGAATAAGAAGTGGTGGCTGCTGGTCGGGCTGGTCATCGGCGTCTTTGTTGCGCTGGCGGGTTACGGCGACTTCGGAGATACCCTGGACGAGATTGGAAATCTCTCCGGCCCCCATCTGCTGGCCGCCCTTGGGTTGGCTGCGGCCAACTACTTCCTCCGGCTCCTACGCTGGGCTTTCTACCTGCGCGTGCTTCGGTTGGCCGTGCCAACCGGGGTCAGTGCATTGGTGTTTCTCTCCGGTCTCGCCATGTCCATAACACCGGGAAAAGCAGGCGAGTTGGTAAAATGTTACCTGTTGCAGAGCCGCACGGGGGTGCCGGCGGGGCGGTCCGCGCCGGTGGTGGTGATGGAGCGGCTGACCGACGTGATATCGGTGGTCATCCTCGGGTTAACCGGGTTCGCTCTTTTGCCGCTGCCCGTGACCGCGGTACTGGCGGTGGCCCTGGCCGTTTCCGTGGCAGGGCTCCTCTTCGCGGTCTCTCGGCACGCGGCCCGGCTGGCGAACCTGCCCGTTCTGTCCCGGTGGAGTGAATTGATCCGGGACTCCCAGCAGGGTTTCAAGGAATTGGCCGCACCCAAGGTGATGTTTGCCGGAGTGGCCATCGGAGTCCTGTCCTGGTTTGCCGAGGGCTTGGCCCTGTGGGTTGTTCTCAAGGGCATCGGGTCTGAGATTGACCTGCTCCGGGCGCTGCCGATCTATGCCGCGGCCACCCTGGGGGGAGCCTTAACCGCCCTCCCCGGGGGTCTGGTGGGGACTGAGGGCAGCATGTTGGCCCTGCTGCAACAGAGCGGTGTTACCAGGGCAGGAGCATCGGCGGGTACCGTCCTGGTGCGGTTGGTTACGCTCTGGTTCGCGGTGGTCCTTGGACTGTTGGCCCTTTTGGCGCTGCGCCGGGTGCCGGCGATGGACCAGGCAGCTGAGGCAAATTGATCGAAATTGACCACGTCGAATAACACGGAGAATCCCCCGTCAGAGGGTGTCTTGGCCCTGGACCCCAAGTCCTTGGTCAGAGCGTTGCGCCCTCTCCAATGGATCAAGAACGGCTTGGTCTTCCTGCCCTTTGTCTTCGCCATTGATGTGGCCTGGAGCACCGATGACCTGGAACCGGTGCCCGAGTTTCTGTGGGAGCTGCTGCTGGTGGCACTGGCATTTTGCGCTCTGTCCAGTGCCGTCTACCTTCTCAACGACCTGATGGACCGCGCCGGTGACCGCCTGCACCCGACCAAACGCAACCGGCCCATCGCCTCGGGCAGGGTCAGCGTACCCGTGGCCGGGGTGGTGATGGTTGTCCTCGCGGCGGCGGGCCTGGTGGTAATGATGTCGGTGGACTCCTGGCTGGGTATGGCCGGTGGGATTTACGCCGCGATAAACATCGGATATTCCTGGGGCTTGAAGAACGTGGTGCTGCTGGACGTTTTCGCCGTCACCAGCGGCTATGTGATTCGCGCAGCGGCCGGGGCAATGGCAATCGACGTGGACCCTTCACCCTGGCTCTACGCCACAACCGGCGCAGGGGCGCTCTTTATAGTACTGGGCCGCCGTTTCGCCGAGGTCAGGCTAGCCGGGGACGCCGCCCGCGAGCAGCGGTCGGTGCTGAAAGATTACTCCGGCCCGTTCATCAACCAGTTGTTGCTGCTGGCTGCCGCGGCCGCATGGCTGAGCTATACTCTATACACGGTGGAGGCCACCAACCTCCCCGACAACAACACCATGCTATTTACCCTGCCCCTGGTGACCTTCGGGCTGTTTCGCTACCTGTTCTTGTTGAACAACAGCGAGCAGGCCGAGGCCCCGGAGCAGTTGATCATCCGTGATCTGCCCCTGGTGCTTTCCATCGTCGGTTGGGTCGCCGTTTCAGCCCTCGTTCTGGTTTTGAATAATTAGCGTCTCTTCGCGGCGCGTTATCTGTAGGAGCAGACCCATGAGTTCTCAAGACTCCAGCACCACCCAGCCCCTACCGGCTTCCGGTCCTGGCAGCGGGTCCGGCAGCGGCGCGCCCACCGTGGCCGTGGTTGCAACCTCTCCGGCAACGGCGGTGGAGGACATGGGCCGGGCCATGGACCTGGCGGGTGTAGACCAATTCTTGTCGCCGGATATTAAGACCCTGCTGAAGGTGAACATATCCTGGCAGCACTGGTACCCCGGCTGTTCCACCACGCCCTGGCAGATAGAGGGGGTGAGCCAGGCCCTGAAAGCCAGGGGCCACACCGACCTGGTGGCCGCCCACAACGGCACGGTGGTGGTGGACTCCTTCGAGGGCGAACTGAACAACAAACACAAGGCGGCCCAGGAAAAATCCGGCCTGCCGAACATCCACCTGGACTCGCCGCCCAACAAATGGATCGAGTACAAGCCCAAGGCCGAGATGTTGGTGTTGGACGACATATTCCCCGAGGGGATACAGATTCCTGAGACCTTCCCCGGCACCAACATCGTCCACCTGCCCACTATGAAGACCCACGTCTTCACCACCATGACGGGGGCCATGAAGAACGCCTTCGGCGGGCTGCTGCACCGCAAGCGCCACTGGACCCACTCGGTCATCCACGAGACGTTGACCGACCTTCTGGCCATCCAAAAGGAGATACATCCCGGCCTGTTCGCGGTGATGGACGGGACGTTCGCCGGTGACGGCCCCGGGCCCAGGGCCATGCGTTGGCACATCAAGGACCGGATACTGGCCAGCAACGACCAGGTGGCCATCGATGCCGTGGCCGCCAAGATGATGGGCTTTGACCCCATGAACATCAAGTTCATCCGCCTGGCCCACGAGCGGGGTCTGGGCTGCGGAGATGTTTCCAAGATCAACGTCGTGGGTGAGGACATCAGCCAGGTCAACTGGGAGTTCACCGGCGTTGAGAATACACTTGCCAGCCGGGGGCAGAAGCTCATCTATTGGGGACCGTTGAAGCCCCTGGAAAACATGCTGCTGCGCAGTCCGCTCGTGGGCCTGGCCTTTCTGGCGTCCAATCTGTACCACAACGGCTACTGGCTGAAGACCCGGGGCCGCCGCCGCATCAAGGCAGCCCTTGAAACAGACTGGGGAAAACTCTTTGAATCTTATTAGCCAGGCCTTTAATGGCCGGGGAGAGCTCTTCCAGTCTTACTAGCGAAAGCACGAGGTTTATAATCCAGGTATGGATATTGCAGTGATCGGTCTGCCCCAGAGCGGCAAGACTACGGTTTTCAACGCCCTGACGGCGGGGCATTCCAGTTCCACCGGCGCCGGCGGCGCGGGCCCCATGCAGGTGGGTGTGGTCAAGGTCATAGACCCCCGCCTGGCGGTGCTGGACGGCATGTACCACCCCAAAAAGGTGGTCCATCCCGAGATCAAGTACTGGGACCTGCCGCCCATCGACCGGGAGGCGGCCTCCGCCAACCAGCTGCTCAGCGGCCGCCAACGGAACCTGCTCCAGGCCGCCGATGCCCTGTTGATCGTGGTGCGGGCCTTCGAGGATGACGCTCTGCTCCACCCCATGGGCGGCGTCGATCCTGGCCGCGACGCCAAGGCGATGCTGGAAGAGCTGGCCCTGGCCGACCTGGAAGCCATGGAACGCGCCGGAGCCCGCCTGGACAACGAACTCAAAAAGGCCAAGCCCGCCGAACGCCCGGCCCTGGTTCCCCAATTGGAGACGGTCCAGAAAGTCAAGGCGGGGCTGGAAGAGGGGATTCCCATGAAGTCCCAGACCCTGACTCCTTCTGAGTCGGCGGCCCTGGTGGACTTTCAGCTGCTGACCGGAAAACCGGTGGTGGTCGCCTTCAACACCGGAGAGTCCGAAACCACCCCCACCCTGGAAAGCCTGGGCATCTCCAAGGACGTATCCGGGGGACTGGGTGAGGTGGGTCTCTGCGCCAAGTTGGAAGAGGACCTGGCGGTCATGGAACCCGACGAGGCCGACGAATTTCGCGAGGCTATGGGCCTGGACGAGCCTGCAGTGGAGCGTGTGAAGTCGGTCTGCTACGCCACGGTGGGCCTGGTGTCCTTCTTGACCGTTGGCGAAGACGAATGCCGCGCCTGGCCGGTGCCCGCCGGCATCGAGGCCCAGATGGCCGCCGGGACCATTCACACCGATTTTACCCGGGGCTTTATCCGGGCCGAGGTGATCGCCTACGAAGACCTGATCCGGTGCGGCAGTCTGGCCCAGGGCCGCAAGGAAGGTGTCCTCCGCTCCGAGGGCAAGACCTACGAGGTCAAAGACGGCGACGTAATCAACTTTCTGGTTAACACCTAGGAGACCCTAACTTCCGGCAGGCGGCATGACCGGCACTGCATCCCCCACCATCAGGACCTTTCGACCTGGCGATCTGACCCAGGTACGGGATTTGTTTGCCAGCGGACTGATGGAGTTCGCGGGCGACGTCTCCGACCAGGTCCAACGCTATGTGGACCACTCACTGCGCGACGACATGGCCGACATTCCGGGCCATTACCTCTCCGGACTCCGCAGCAATTTCTGGGTGGCCGATTCCGCCGGTGAGGTGGTGGGAATCGTCGGAATCCAGCCCCGGGAGCGACCGGACGAGGCCGAGCTGCGCCGGATGAGCGTTTCACCAACCGTCCGGCGGCAGGGCTTGGGTCAAAGACTGCTGGAGACCACCGAGGAGTTCTGCCGTGGTAACGGATACCGGAGAATCTGCCTGTCGTCGGTGAACATCTTGCAGCCGGCCTTGGCGATGTATCAAAAATACGGTTACCGGTTGGTGAAGGAAGAACCCTACGGCGAACCTCCCCATCAGGTCATCGTGGTCCATCACATGATTAAGGAGCTTGGATAGCCGGACTGCTGAGAATCGTAAAAAGAAAGGGCCTGGCACTTGTTGCCAGGCCCTTTCTTTTTGTTTGCCGTTATCAGGCTTTCAGTTGTTACTGAGGCTTGACGTATTCGAAGGCCACCGGCGTCCGGATTTCACTCCAGTCGGTCGGTTCCCAACCTTCGATGGACAGACGCTTGCCCACGGGCCAGACACTGTCATGGGTGTAAAGGGCGGAAGCCATTGCGTTGTCGAAGATCCAGTCATAGACCTTGACGTTCTTTTCCCACGCCTTTTCGGGGTCAACCTCGGTAGCCGCGTCGCCTACGTTTTCATCCAACCAGGGGTGGTGAGTACCGTAGCTGAAGGTCGACTTGGTCTGATAGTTGGAAGCACCAACGATGGGGGAGAGCCTCACGCCAACGGTGTGGCAGGTGGCGCCCTGGTACTTCCGGGTAATCAGCTCGGGACGCAGGGTGGCGTATGGGATGTTCTGGAATTTGACGTCGATTCCGATCTCTTCCCAGTACTGGGCGACGGCTTCACAGGCCTCGACCTCGGCAACCGCGCCGCGGATGGAGGGGGTCAGAGTGATGGTGAAACCATCAGGATAACCTGCCTCGGCCAGGAGCTGGCGGGCCTGGTCGGGATCGTAGTCATATACCCACTCGGGGTTGGCCCGGGCGCTATGACCCATCCAGTCGCGGACACCCAAGGGGGCGCCGAAACCGGAGAGGAGTTCATCAACGATGGTCTGGCGGTCGATGGCCAGGTTCATGGCCTTCTTGACCTTGACCGCGTTGGCCCATTCCTCGGACTCGGTGTCCAGGTTGGAGGACACCCAGGCCAGGTCGGGGTTGTAGAACTCGTATTCGTTGCCGTCCTTGTCAACGCCGTAGAGCTGGCCGTAGAGGTTCAGACCGGCCTGACCGGCGTTGGGGAAGCCAAGGACCTGCGCGCCTTCCACATCTTCCACGGTGGGCAGGGAGTCGAAGGCCATGTCAAAGCTGTCCAGCTGACCGGTCTGGAAACCGGCCACGCGGGCAGATTCTTCGGGGATGGTCCAGTAGACCAGCTCGTCGAAGTAGGGGCTCTGGCGCCAGTGGTCTTCCACGGCGCTCATCCGCCAGAATTCGCCACTGGAATGCTCTTCGATCTGCCAGGGACCGGTGCCGGCGATGTCTTTGCTGGCAACTTCAATGCCAAGTTCTTCGGATTGAGCTTTGCTGACAACCCAGGAACTGGAGCCGCCGCCGTTGCGCATGAACTCGAAGACCTGGGCTGGGACCCAAGGCACGCCGGTGTTGACCGACATCGTCAGGTCGTCGACGATCTCAACCGAACCGTCGGGATGGCCGCCAAAATAGTCGCCAATGATTCCGGAGCGGGCATGTTTGGCGCCGGCATGCCATTGCTCGTAGGAGTAAAGGACGTCTTCGGCGGTCATTTCGCCGTAGCCTTTATGGAACTGGACGCCGTCTTGGAATTTCCAGGTCCAGACCAAGAAGTCATCGGAGACACTCCAAGATTCCGCCAACATCGGGCTGGCTGAGAAATCGGGAGCGGTGGTGATCAGACCCTCACCAACGGAGCTGCTAGTGAATTGAATCCTGGGGCTGGAACTCAGACCGGGATGACCTTCAAAGATTCCGGTCTCCTTTTGTCCCATGTGGATTGTCCCCGCGGGCTCGGACATCATGGCATCCGTCGGGGCTTCGGTGGCCTCCGGCATGGCCGTCGGCGAGTCGGTGGAGTCGGCCGTCGGCGTGGGATCGGGACTGGTTGAGGCCACGGGAGTAGCTGTGGCGGAGGAGCCGCAGGCCACTATCAGCGCCGCAACCATCAGGACCAACGCCTGAGGCAAGAAGCGGAAAATTGCTTTCCTGTTACCAGATTTGGGCACGTTCCATTCTCCTTTGTTACGAGATACAGATAAGCGCTTTGCGCATATCGTAAAGACAAACCCGGGGAAATAATTACTCTCCCAGGTTTCTCAGGCCCTCGTTTATAAGCCACTTCATCATGAATGTCAATAATCATTGATTGTCAATATCAAGAAATAGTTTGCGGTTCGATTATTGCCACTGAAAAAACCAATGCGCACTACGTGAATATTTCGGCGATGATATGTGCGGTTTCTTGAAAAATGCCAAATAAAATCCACAAACCGGGATTTGGGATTCCCGGTTGAGACGAGCAACAAAAAAGGGCCCCGGCATCATTACCGGGGCCCTTTTTTGTTGCTCAGCAGAGGGACGTTCCGTCCCGGCTGCCTGTGCTTGGTGGCTAACTATTTGGGCTTGGCATACTCGAAGGCGGACGCAGTCCGGACTTCGCTCCAGTCGAGGGGCGACCAGTCGGGGTCCAAGCGCGGCCCGATGGGCCAGATCCCGTCATGGACGTACAGCGACGAGGAGGTAGAGTTTTCCCAGATCCAGTCGTAGATCTTGCGCTCTCCTTCCTGGATCTTTACCGGGTCTACCTCGACAGAGGTGGCTCCGATGTTCTCTTCCATCCAGGGATGATGGGTCCCGTAGCTGAAGGTGGACTTGGTCTGGTAGTTGGAAGCGCCGATGATCGGCGACAGGCGGACACCAACGGTGTGGCAGGTGGCGCCGTTGTACTTCCGGGTGATCAACTCAGGCCGGATGGTGGCGTAAGGCACGTGCTGGAGGCTTACATCCACGCCGATGGCCTCCCAGTACTGGGCGACGGCTTCGCAGGCTTCTACCTCAGCGGGTGCGCCGCGGATGGCCGGAGTGAGGGTGATGGAGAAACCATCGGGATAACCGGCGTCGGCCAGCATCTGCTTGGCCAGGTCCGGGTCGTACTCATATTCCCACTCGGGGTTGGCCCGGGCTTCGTGACCCATCCAGTCCCTGACGGACTGGGTCTTACCAAAGCCGGACAGCAGTGTGTCGACGATGGTCTGGCGGTCGATGGCGATATTCAGGGCTTTACGTACCGTGACAGCGTCGGCCCATGCCTGAGAATCGGTATCGAGGTCCGAGGAGACCCAGGCGTTATCCGGGTTGTAGAACTCGTACTCGTTACCGTCTTTGTCCAGTCCGTAGAGCTGGCCGTAGAAGTTCAGGCCGGCCTGTCCGGCGTTGGGGAATCCGTTGACAGTTGCGCCTTCCACCGCTTCCACGGTGGCCAGGGAGTCGAAGGCCATGTCAAAGCTGTCCAATTGACCGGTCTGGAACCCGGCTACGCGGGCAGACTCTTCGGGAATGGTCCAGTAGACCAATTCGTCGAAGTAGGGGGTCTGCCGCCAGTGGTCTTCGACCTTGCTGAAGCGCCAGAACTCACCGCTGGCGTGCTCTTCGATCTGCCAGGGGCCGGTGGCGGCGATGTCTTTGCTGGCCGCTTCAACTCCGATCTCCTCGGACTGGGCTTGGCTGACGACCCAAGAACTGGAACCGCCGCCGTTGCGCATGAACTCGAAGACCTGGGCAGGTACCCAGGGCAGACCGGTGTCGATGACCATGGTGTGATCGTCAACGATCTCCAGGGAAGCGCCTTCGCGTCCTCCGAAATCGCCGTCGATGCCGCCGAAGTATTCGCCCATGATTCCGGAGCGGGCGTGCAAAGCGCCGGCGTTCCACTGTTCATAGGAGTAGAGGACGTCGTTGGCGGTCATCTCTCCATAACCCTTGTGGAACTGGACGCCTTCTTGGAACTTCCAGGTCCAGGTCAGGAAGTCCTCAGAGACCTCCCAAGACGCTGCCAGCATGGGGCTGGCGGAGAAGTCGGTGGCTGTGGTGATCAGACCCTCACCGACGGAGGAGCTGGTGAACTGAATACGAGGGCTCGAGCTCATGCTCGGGTGGGCCTCGAAGATACCAGTCTCTTTCTGTCCCATGTGGATCGTCCCGGCGGGCTCCGCCGTCATGGCCTCAGTTGGGGCCACTGTGGCTTCCGGCATCGCCGTCGGCGATTCACTGGAACTGGCCGTCGGGGTCGGCTCGACGCTGGTCGAGGACACCGGGGTGGCCGTGGCAGAAGAACCGCAGGCGAATAGTAGCGCTACGAATAGCACGACAATCGCCTTGGACAGGTGCTTAAAAATGGGTAGCCTTGCTCTTGTTTGTCGCACGTTTCCCTCTCTAGTTTTACGTAATGCGTCCAAGTACTGTCGAATCCCTGACAATCGCTATCTTCCCAACTTTGGGAATAGAACTAGTGATTTATATGTCACAGCATATTAGATGTCAATAAGGTTGGATAAATAGTATCAAGATATTTCTTGCGGAATGATAAGTAGTTTTGCAAAATATAAATTCCATAAACTTGAAAACTAGTAAAAAGTAATGCGGATTTCGTGAATTAAATCCAAAGAAATCCATATAACGGGATTTCCGTGCTCAATCGACATTTATCACGCAAAAAAAGACCCCGGCTTCAAGCCGGGGTCTTTTGGTCTGCCAGTTGTGATCGGGCCCTATGGACCCGCTGTCACTGAAGAGACTACCTATTAGGCTCTGCGTACTCGAAGGCGGTAGCCGTCCGGACTTCACTGTAGTCCGTGGGCTGCCAGCCAGCGACCAAACGCGGTCCCACCGGCCAGATGCCGTCGTGCGTGTAGAGGGACGCGAAGATCACGTTGTCGAATACCCAGTCGTAAATCTCGCGCTCTCCGGCCTGAATCTTTGCCGGGTCAGTCTGCAACTTGGTGTCGGTGACATGCTCTTCCAGCCACGGATGGTGTGTTCCATAACTGAAGGTTGACTTGGTCTGGTAGTTACCAGCGCCAATGATCGGAGTGAGCCTGATGCCGACGGTGTGGCAGGTGACTCCGTTGTACTTCCGGGTGATCAGCTCGGGACGGATGGTTGCATAGGGAACGTGCTGCAACTTTACATCCACGCCGATGGCCTCCCAGTACTGGGCGACCGCTTCACAGGCTTCAACTTCACCGGGTGCTCCGCGAATGGCTGGAGTCAGGGTGATGGAGAAACCATCAGGATAGCCGGCGTCGGCCAGCATCTGCTTGGCCAGTTCCGGGTTGTATTCGTGGACCCAATCGGGGTTGGCCCTAGCGTCGTGGCCCATCCAGTCCCTCAGAGACTGGGGAGCGCCGAAACCAGAGAGGATGGTGTCTACGATGGTCTGACGGTCGATGGCGATGTTGAGCGCCTTACGAACGTCGCGAGCATCCTTCCAAGCCTGGGACTCGGTGTCCATATCAGAGGAGACCCACGCGTTGTCCGGGTTGTAGAACTCGTATTCGTTGCCGTCTTTGTCCAGGCCATAGAGTTGGCCGTAGAAGTTCAGGCCGGCCTGTCCGGCGTTGGGCCAGCCAACAACCGTGGCCCCTTCCACCGCTTCCACGGTGGCCAGGGAGTCGAAGGCCATGTCAAAGCTGTCCAGCTGACCGGTCTGGAAACCGGCGACGCGGGCAGCCTCTTCGGGGATGGTCCAATAGATCAGCTCGTCGAAGAGGGGGCTCTGCCGCCAGTGGTCTTCAACGGCACTGAACCGCCAGAACTCACCGCTGGCGTGTTCTTCAATCTGCCAGGGGCCGGTGGCGGCGATGTCTTTACTGGCCGCTTCGGCGCCTAATTCATCAGACTGGGCCTTGCTGACGACCCACGTGCTGGAGCCGCCGCCGTTTCGCATGAATTCAAAAACGTCTTGTTGGACCCAAGGGGTACCGGTATTGACGACCATCGTGTAGTCGTCAACCACAGTTACCGATGCGCCCGGTCGGCCGGGGCCGCCCACGGAGAAGTACTCGCCAATGATTCCGGAGCGGGCATGGAGTGCGCCCTCATGCCACTGCTGATAGGAATAAAGGACGTCTTCCGTGGTCATTTCGCCGTAACCCTTATGGAATTGCACGCCCTTCTGGAAGTTCCAGGTCCACTCCAGGAAGTTTTCTGATATTTCCCACGAGGCGGCTAACATGGGGTTGGCGGAAAGGTCAGGGGCGGTTGTGATTAGACCTTCACCAACGGAGCTGCTGGTGAATTGGATCCGGGGGCTGGAGCTCATGCTGGGATGGGCTTCAAATATCCCGGTCTCCTTCTGACCCATGTTGATGGTTCCGGCCGGTTCAACCATCGCCGGAGGGGCTTCGGTGGCTTCCATAACTGCCGTGGGTACCGGGGTGGCCCCGGGGGCCGTTGTGGCCGGTACAGCAGTCGGCTCCACGCTAGTTGAAGGCACTGGGGTCGCGGTTGCGGAGGAACCGCAAGCGAACAACAGCGCCACAAATAG
>MDTE01091325.1_pt1 | contig 11170 bp, 8 predicted proteins | sample 811231 | NCBI WGS metagenome assembly MDTE01 (sample SAMN05326651, study PRJNA326480) | marine metagenome | isolation source: seawater | place: Indian Ocean: Red Sea | collected 2010 | reverse complement strand
TTGAAAGATAACCATGTTGGCTGATGACTCGATAGTTAAGAACTCTAGTTCATTAAGGTTTAAAATGTCACGGTCACGACATTGGCATGCGCGCATAATATCAGGATTTCTTGCATCTATTGGGATCGGAAGTTTTTTTGTTGGGGAAGATTATATTCGTGACCACATAAGTGTTGGCATAGTATGTTTTGCCCTATCTCTATTTATTTTATATTTTTCACAGAGTGCAAAGAAGCAAGAAATTGCACTTATCATTAATAGTGAAGGGCTGTGGTTTTGTGACTGGGAACTTCCTGTTATACCTTGGCGCTATATAACGAACGCGTACTCGTCAGGATCACGCTTTCGTCCACTACTTTATGTTGAGCTTAGGGATTCAAAAACGTTCTTTGGATCGGTGGATACAAAAATACGGGAAAGATTGAGTCGAAACCCTTTAATAAAGGACCAGCACTTGGTTGTCCCAGCCAGTATTCTTCAAACACCGGTCTCAGAAATAGCAGAAAAAATTCGATCTAGGTTGCCAAAACCTGAAACATCGGGGAAGTGAGCGAGAAAACCATTTTTTTTAAAAAACAATATTAAGTTTAATCGCCTTTCTAATTATTTTTCTTTTACGCGTGTTTGGCGCAATCTTCTGCGGTATAGGTTCGCATCATACCCTTTTCCACGATGCAGGAGACAACGATTATCCCAAATGACAAAATCGCCTTTTTCCCATTGATGAGTGTAAATGTAATCAGCTCTTGTTGCCCGTTCTAGGAGGTCATCCAAGAGTCGTCGACTTTCACAAAGACCCCAACCTTCGATCTCTTTAGCATGAGATCCGATATAGTAGTTTTTTCTTCTTATAGCTGTATTTTCGCTAACTAATTTGTGGCGTACTGGTGGTAGTGAGACAGCATGAGATGGTGTTACAGCATCTTGACTGACTTTTGAGCGGGAAAATACATAATCGTGGACCACTATCAATCGATCGATTTCTTTTTTAATCAGATCGGGTAATCGTGTGTAGGCAGAACGGCAGCTAACAAATTCAGTCTCACCCCCGACAGTTGGGGTTTCGCAAGCGTATGTAATTGTTGCGAATGCAGGAGTTTTCTGGAATGAAGAATCTGAATGCCACATGTTATTACCGGTTTGGAAAATAACGGTCTTGTGGGAATTAGGAAGCGCGCGTCCGCTGCCTTGGACATTGCCAATAGTATAGAAATAATCTTTAACACCTTCCTGGCCAAACTTGACATGATTGATTTCAGGTATGCCAAGTAGCTTAGTAAACGTTAAGTGTTTGCTTTCATCAATAACTTGCTTGGGAAAATGGAGAAAAGAGTACTCGTCAATAGCCGCCATTATTTGTGTTGCAAAGTCTTTTGACAATAGTTTTCTAGGATCAAAACTACTTATTTTTGCACCAAAATCTTCATGCAGTTTCTCGAATTTTAAGTCCATCAGCTAATACTTTTTTTTTAATGAACTCCAGAATTATTGTCTTACTGGGATAAAAATATATTGAGATCCTAAAAAACGCAATCGTTCTAGCTTTAAGTAGGTTAAAACCTTTTATTAATGAGTAGCTGAGTGAAGAGTCACATACCACTCTCACGAATTATTACTGCCACGATAAACTTGAATAGATGGGTAAGGGGTATTTGTTTTGGGGTATTGATCCGGACAATCCCACGAAGCTGGGTTCTTAGTGAAAAAGTATTGGCGTCAGGTTTTATAATCACCCGGTAGTGGGCTTTATCCATCACTAGATCACTATCATTAATGCGCACCGGGATACTCCCACCAAAAATTGAAGCAAGAGAAATGTCTTGTAACTTTCTGCGGGCTACTCGTTCAACTATTGAAATTTTGCATGGGATACTCTCATGATCCCCGGTTTCTGGGAAAAAAACACATTCCCTTTTTGGTTCAATATTATGGATTTGTGTCTCGTCTACATAGGCGACAATTCTCGCTTTTTCTGTGCTTCTAAGGGTTGCTAGCATCTGTCCCGTTTTAATCCACTGTCCATGGTTGAGGGTTGGGTCAATATCAACAATTATGCCATCAATGGGAGATTTAATAATTAATTGTTCTTTTCTTTCGCGGATCAATGCGGCTTCTGCAAACAACTTTTCTAGTGCCACAAGTAAAGTTTGTGTTTGCTTCTTCCACGATGACCCTAGTTGGGACGCCTCTAACTCATATTCAGTTCTAATTATCTTGGTATTAACGAGAAAGAGTTGATGGTCGAGGTCGGGATTTTCGAGTGATACGACTATATCATTCTTTTTTACCAGTTGCCCGCCAGTAGATGGAAAATCATTTAGTCGGCCTGCGGTTGGAGCGACTAGGCTAATTTGTTTTTCTGCACCAAGAACGGCGGGTACTGTTATCTGGCCTTTCCAAGGGACCAACCCGAGAAAAATTAGAAAAATGATGATAGAAGCAGTAAATAAACTTCTTTTTCTTTTTGCTATAGTGTTTCTTCGATAGAACCATTGTTGGAATTCATTAGCAATGGGCAGGGCAATAAACCAAGAAATTTCTGCTAAAAAAAGAATGATTCCTATAGCTTTTATGAAAAAGTGGTACACTACTAATGCTATGGCAGTAAAGAAGACTAGTCGATAGACCCAAACTAAAAATGCAAAGAATACAAGAAATCTCGCTCGGTTTTGCGGCAAATGTTCGGGCGGCCTCTCTCTTAAGTCAAAGAGTTTTTCGCGGAGCCACCACCTACCAATCGCAAAAGACCGGGAATGCAGGTTCTCTATACCTATCCAGTCTGCCAAAATGTAATAACCATCAAAGCGCAAAAAGGGGAACATATTTATGGTTACAGAAGAAATCCATGTAGTTGTAGCGAGAAAAAAAGCAACTTGGTTTAGTGCCCCAGGTGGTAGGATGCACCAAGCAAAAGTAGCCCAAGACGCTATGATTAATTCAGAACCCACTCCTGCTGCAGCAACGGTAATTCGTTGTTTTTGATTTTGCAGTTTCCAAACATCGGTCATATCTGTGTAGGGCATTGGCCAGAGGACCATGAATGCAACACCCATAGATGGGATCCGGCAGCCAAATTGCTTAGCTGCATATGCGTGGGCAAATTCATGTACAATTTTAATGATGATCAAAGACAAGACAAATCGAAGTAACCCGTTCCAGCTGAAAGTATCTAAAAAGGTAGATACGAAATACTCCCATTGACGTATTACTGTAAATACACCTACAAAAAGAACAAAAAAAGTGATGTATAAAAACCACTTGCTAAAGGCCCACCTAAAAAACTTTATTGTGCCTGTTAAAAAGTAGTCAGGTTTGAATAAGGGAATTTTAAAAAACAAATAATTGTGGAAAAGCCAAAGAAGCCACGATTTTTTTCTGTTTTTCATGCTTTGTAAAAACCTTAATACACCAGCTTCCCCAACTGGTACTGTCAGTTCATTTTTGAACAGAAAAATCGACAGCTCTTCGACATCCTTAATTGTTATTGAAATGGTTGTTTCCCTATTCACACTTTCAACAATTTGCTCAGCATGACCTTTTATCCAACGAGCCAAAATTTCAAAGGCACTATTCCCGATTGAGAAGAAACGATTCGTTACTGGGTCATGTATGATCCAGGTTGGGCTCCCATCGAATGAAGTGGTTCCAGGGTGAAGAGCAAGCTCTTCTCGGAGTTCTGGGAGCTTAGTCATAACCCAAACTTTGCTCTTATACTTGCAAGCGGTCGACGAAACACCCAAAAAAATAGTGGCACTCTTTCACCATGAATTCGCGCTGTGCCGCGTTGTCCAATCCGAGGCGCATAGTTGTTAGAATCAAGAACAGCGCGAGCTCTATGCGCTAGTGTTCCATCCGGTTGTTGAATAGCTTCAAATGCAAGTTCACGTAATTTTGCATTTAATGGCTTTAGTGGATTGCTATTTAAAAAAACACGTACCTTGCTATTATTAGGGAACTGAATGACGTCGCTAATGGAAATCCATGCTTCCACCTCGATCTTATCTGGATCAGCAATAAGTACTACTCTTTCTCCGAGGGCCACAGGACGACCAGTCCACTCGTTTGGATTATTAATGATCGCAACACCGCTCTGCTTTGCCGTAACAATAATTCTACTTAGCCGCTCCTCAAGAAACAGAACTTCTGCTTCGTTTTCCTTTACACGGCCCAATAAAATGGGAAGTTGCTCCCTTTTTTTCTGGTCATATAGCGCCTGTTGGGACGCTTGTATATGTCGGGTTTTTGATGTTTCAAGTGTTTTTTTTGCTACTTGCAAACGATAATGCAGTTCACTTTTGTCAAGGCTAAAAATAACGTCACCCGGTTTAACAAATTGATTTGGTTGAACAAAAACCTTTTCTACAACGCCGGAAAGAGGGGCGCGAACAACTAACGGTTTTATTGGTACAATTTCTGCTGGAGCTAGAACAGTTAGGGGTACCGGCACGCTAAACACTAAAAAAATAATGGTTAGAACTGCAGGCCACAATAATATTCGTTTCGAGCCCATTACATCAATACCAGACCTTGGATGCTCAGCCAGCGCCCAGGCATGACTGTATGCGTCAACTGCGTGAGATAAAATTTTAATATCATGATCGTTCCAAGGGCTCTCTCGGGTCAGAAGAAGCAGGCCATTATATCGACCTTTTTGAAACAAAAATGGCAGTGCGATACCGTTCGGTGGAAGCCATTCGTTCCAGTCAGCAGAATCGTTTTTAGATAGACTATTGGCCGTTATCAGTAGGGGTGCCTCAATTTTTCTGGCGACTTTATGGCTTAATTGATTGACCCATTGCACAAAAGGTGCATCTTTTCTTACTATTGATACACCGCTTAATGCGCGGATACCTTTTCGGGAAGTCCAAAGAACGGCTTGACGGAATTCAATTAAATTTTTTGTTTCATTAGTAATGATAAAAGAAAGTTCTTCGGTATTCGCTGCATTTCTAGCCCGTTCTTGTAATCTTAGTAGAGTTTGCAAAGTGGATTTTTTTATTTCTAGCGTATTCATTGGGATTTCAAGGGGATTTACCAATTTTTATTAATATGCTACCGGTCATTCCCGCGATGAGATTTTCACTGTGGCCTATAAGTTCACCAAAGATTTTAATTGAGTGGGTAACTGGGTCGATTTGAGCGCCTGTGCGCGTTACTTTTCCGCGATAAGTATTTCCAGTCTCATTAATTTTTATAGCAAAGGGATAGTCTGGTTTTATCCATTGCAACCAGTTGGATGGTGCAAGAAATTCTAATTCTATTTTGCTGTAATCGACAATCTTGATTAATGGTTGACCAATAGATACAAACTGGTGCGGTCTTGCTTTTGCTTCTACGACTCTTCCTGAAAAGGGGGCTAAAAGACTACACTTGGAAACAATTACTGATTGTATATCCATATCAGCTCGAGCCTTTGCTAGGTTTACGGCAGCCATTTCTACTTCCAGGTTTCCAGTAGAGTTTAATTTTAACAGACGTTGCTGGATGTCGTGGGTCCGTTTTAAAGAATTAACAATAATTATAGCTTTTTCTAATTTTGCCTGCTCTAACGCACAGTCAAATTTTACAAGGATATCGCCTTTGCTGAAATATGCTCCTTCGCGAAATACAATAGTCTTAATTCTTGCTGATAGCTCGCTAGATAGAATGACTTCTTGTTGTCCTTTTAGCTGAGCATAGATTCTTTTCGGGTGGGTTTCTGCAAGTACAAAATCAGAAATAAGAAGGAAAAGTCCAGCGAGAAGCCTGATTTGATTCATTAAGGACTTGCCACGGCTAGGTCAGGGGAGCTGGGTTTTTTTGTTTTTTGTCCATTGAGTTCTTTTTTTGCCCATTTTTTTTCCTTTACAGCCCAAAATGTGACTTTGTCATTAGTGCTAAAAATTATTGGTTCCCAGGACTTTAATCGCTTGTTGGGTGATGCGGATTTAACAAAGGGTTTTCTTAGAACTTCGAAAAGATCTTTAGCTAGCCATGATATTAATGGCCGATTATTAGGTTCGGACTTTCTTGATGGCAAAGATTTACCATTTAGCAAGAGAGTGTCCTTTGTATTTTTTTGCTCCTTCACTAAAAGGCCTGAATTAATCATATCAGGCATTTTAATTTGAGTGATTTTAAGCCGTTGTTTATGAAGGCTAGAAGGTGGATAGTGAGGCAGCTTGCCAAGCAACCTTCTATTATTATTATTTAGGTAGGCGAGCCGTTCCTTAATAAGCTTACTCTTTTCTATTTTATCTAAGATTTTATCAATTGAAAAAGCAAGTGTTTCTAGGTCAGAGTTAGCTAGCTTTTCCGGGAGTATATCTATTCCAAGAGTTGCGTGTAATTGACCAAACGCAGCCTCCAACTCAGCGTATGCTTGATATCTACGGAGCTCTGAGGTGATAGCACTGGTTTCATCGGATACGCGGTCCATTACGCTCTGGGCATCAGCTTCCTGGCGTTTTGCCATTAGGTCAGCAATCCAGGCGTCAACTTTAGATAGTTGGTCTGCCCGCTTAAATCGTTTTTCTGCATTGCGAAATTGAGTTTCCGCTACATGTACCTGGGCTAAAATTGCCATTCTTAAGGCGAGACGTTGAGCCTTAGCTAATTTTTCGCTTGTCTCAGCGTGATCTATTCTTTCCTGGGCATTTAAGATATTGAAAACATTCCACGTCAGTTTTGAGCTCCACTCAAACCACCGGTTAGCTTGAAGCAAATCATTGCCATCAAAATGCCGTCCTCCCGTCAGGGTAATTCCCGGAAGTAAGCTGAGAATGGCTTTCTTTGTCTCTTTTAGCGCGATACGCGTGTGATATGATTGTTCACGTATATCGGGGTTATCTTGAAAGGCCAGTTCTTCCATATCACCTATACTTAAATTGAGTGCTGGGGGGCGCAAATTATCAGGTGGCAGCTGGACATTGATTTTTGTGCCTGGGGCAACGTTAATAAGTGCAGCAAGTTCAATGTGTGCAGTAGCTAATTCTTGACTTACACTCTCCAGCTGGCGAAGATTTTCGAGCAGCGTTTTTTTGTATCGCAAGGCTTCAATGGGCTTTTTTAACCCTTCACTTGCAACCGTGTGGGCATCACTTAAAGCTTTCTCTGCTATTTGGATGGTTCTTTGAACTACCTTATGTAAAACCTGGGCCGAGGCCGCGCGCCAATACGCAAAACGAACTTCGCGAACTAAATTGTGTAAAGCTTTTCTTCTTCTTTCAGCAGTAATTAAGGCGCGGTCGGCGTCTTGTTTTGCTGAATAGTAACTGATTCCAAAATCAAGAATATTCCAACTGATTGTCAAATCGGCCGTATTAGTGGCTCTATCAGAGGAGTAGCTTGGATTTGATGAAGATTGGGCCTTGGTGACATAGTCGACACTGGTCGAGGCATTTGCTTCAGACCTGTCAGAATACCCTGCATTATTTATCATTTTGGGGAGTAGATCATGTTTGTCTAGTTTGAGTTGACCAAGAGATAGAGCCTCTTCCATCAGTTTGACTCGGTGATCAAGGTTATATTTTAATGCGCGTGCAAGGGCATGAGCAAGGGTAAGTGATTTTGGTAAAGGCTCGTTGTTAGCGAACAATAGATTCCGATCTTGCTTGCTTTCTGCAATTAGGTCGTTGATTGTGAGTGGTGACTTGACAACGGTACATGCCCCTAATAGTGCAACACTTAAAGCCAACAGATGCACGGAGAGGGTGATCCCCCTACTGGTAGACACTTTATTGCGGTTCCTTCTAATTATATCTCAGCAGAAACAAATTAATGCCTCTATTGAATTTATTCTTAATTTGTTAGGAACCTGGCCGGCTTTATTAGCTAACCTTATTAGATTAGCATATTTTATATGGACATGGTACCATATTATCAAAAATCGCCTATTGCACCTGTAAGCCTTTGAATTGGAACGGTATTTTTGGGAACACTAGTGACCAGAGCTGGGCGATCTAAAGGAGTGTTTTTGTATCTCGATTCGCATCGCCAAGCTGCCTCGAAAAAGCGACTTTCCCACTTTGGGCATAATCCTTTAAACCTTTAAGTGAGCCACTCTCATTTGTTTCGGGATTCTCTTTAGAATCCAGCTTTTCCAAATTTTCCTCAGGTTCATTATTCTCGTTTTTCAGATCTTCGGTAAAAGGCACACTTTCTACATCAGGTGAAATAGATTGGGACGGATTTGGCGCACCGGTACCCCCAATGAAAAGCGTAAACTTAGTAGTAACATCACGTCCCTCTGCGTCAGTTGCTGTAACTAAAATATCAATTGAGCCTTCCATTCCTGGAGGCGCTTCTCCCGAAAAAGTACCAGATTGAGCATCAAAATTAAGCCAGGTTGGTAAAGACTGACCATCAGCCGATTTCGCTTCGAGGCGGACGTCGGCTTTTGGGTCAGAGTGCGCAAATGTATCAATAGGGACCTGGAATTTGATGGAACCACTTTTGAATGCTTTGTCTGCCATCCCTTTGTTTAGAAGTATATTACTTGTTCCAGACTCACTATTGACAACCATCACCTGGAATCGACCGTCCCCTGCTTTGGTCAGTGTCCCGCTAGTTTGTGGTTGTGTATTATCTATTGTAGTTGGGGATGGTTGTGTGTTGGCCTCTGAAGTGTTACTGAAACCCTGCTTGGTCCTGACGTCATTCTGACTGGTTAATATTGTAACCATTTCCCCGCTTGAATTTGGTTTTGGTGGGGTATATTCATGGATCGATATACTAGTGCTTTTTGCTGGTTGGGTGACATATATCTCTTCAGTCTCGGTTGTCTCATAAATTTTTGCTGTATTGTTTCCCGAATTATTATCCGAATCAGTTGCAGTAAAGGTGACAGTCCTGCTTTCCCGGTCTGTCACCGATAAAGTGGTATTCGTTGTCTTATAGGTGACCAGACGGGATATATCCTGTACAACTGCATCTGTGACTAGATTGCCATATACTTGGATATTATCAATATAAAGAGATGCACCTGCTGCCTTTCCGCCAGTAAAGTCGTAAGTTCCAGCTACAAATACAAATCGATAATCGCCATCTGCGGGAATAGTGACATTGGCTGTAGCCCAGCTCGTAGTTCCAGCTGCGGATGAACCTGTCGCGTTGAGAATTTCAGTTGTGGCATTCGTTCCTGTGTTAACTATGTAGCCAAAGACGTCATAGGCATCGCTGCCACCTAACGCTCGCCAATCAAATTTTATAACCTGACCGTTTTCGGCTTCGAACTCATCTGAGTAGACGGAAGGGCCGTGTACTACGTCGTAACCGTTCAGGGTTGTCATACCTACAGATTTTAATTGGAGGGAATATGTTCCAGCAGTTTTATCATCTGATTTTATAGTAGCAGTCCAAGTTCCTTTCGTTGAAGGTACATCACTATCGCCACCAGAGTTTGCTGGGTCTGTTGAATCGTTGGGTGTTGTAATTCCTGCTATGCTTGTAGTTCCCAGATCGATCTGGGTTGATGTATCGGTGGTCCATCCGGTGAAGTCGTTTGTTTCAAAGCTCGGATTTGTAAACGCATTGCTTATAAAATCAATTTGAAGTGTCTTACCACTGCTTCCATCATTTGTTGAGTCAATAACTCCTATCTGATCTGCTGAACTGCCGTTTCCAAGGTAGACAAGGGATCCGACAGCTGAGACTATACCATTAGTTGTTACTGCTGAATCAACCTTTGTGAGGTTTAATGTTTCGGAGGAATCAGCGCTGGTGATTGCTACTTGTAGACGCCCTCCCCCATAGGCTGACCCGTTTTCAACCGTGATTGAAGAAGACACAACAACGGCAGCAGCATCCTTGATATATCCAGTCGAACCCCCATTTGAAACTGCAGGTGTACCAAGCAATCCGCTAAATTGAGAGTGTTCGCGGCTAAAGCTAATATTCGAGTCAATCTTGCCGGTTGCAGATTCTAAATTCCAGTTACCACCAAGTGAAGCGTTTCCGGTCTTGTCGGTTGATGCGGCGACATCTGCTCCAGTCATTTTAGCAATAGACTCTATTAGATTTAAACCATCATCACTTTTTGTAACATCGCATCCATAAAATAGAATATCCCCGTGTTCGCTCATAGCTTGTCCAATTGAGGAAAGGAATGGTTCGTAATTATCAATTGTCTTGGCTGATAGGCTTGCTTTTGCAATGGTTATTTCTGCGTCTCTCCCGTGACTTAGGATGTGAATTGAATCGATGCCAGATTTGTTTTCTAAATAATCAGCTATTTGCTGAATTCCATCAGATTCTGCATTCAGTACAACAGCTTTAATATCAGGATTGATTCCTTTTATTAGTACGTCGGAGTTTTTAATTTTAGAGTCCACAAAAGCAAGTTCCCGATAGCTTTGATTCACTCTATTTACTGGAGGGTCTGGAAAATTATTGCTATAAGATGACTTGTCCAGGGAGTTGGCCCCAACGTCAATCATTGTTGCAACACCCGCTCCATCAAACATTATTCGGGGTTCAAGCACTCTAAGTTTTAGTGAATTTTCACCGCTCACAACCCTGAACTCCTAAAAGAGGTGACGACGGTTGACTGTAAAAATTTGCACTCAAAAATGTATAGTGGACGTAACACTTTTTGCTGGTAGATAATATAGCGACCAGTGTAAAAAAACTGTTAACAGTCTGCGTTTTGTCGTAATGTTATAGTAGGCTGATCAAGAGTATTAGCTTCTAAATGTCATGTTCTTTTTGGCAAAAAACGCTGAATGCTGCATAAAAGGATATTTATAGAATGGGCGACTTTTATAAACCCGATCTTGGCGCAAATCCCGATGACCCATTTGCGCGTGACGCTGAAAATAAACTAGTTCGCCGGGCCTTCTGGCTTGATATGAGTGACCGTTCATTGGTTTTAGCAATGACTTCGGGGGTGGGAGCACATCTTCCCAACCCGCAAAAAATTCGCCATTTAAATGACCTTGGTAGGGGGCATTTAGCGGATGATGTTTGTACTCAGGAGATCCTACCTCCGGAAGAATAAGGGTTGGTCAGGGAGCAAAGTTGACTTTCTAGTTTAACAGAGGCCATAACTCCGAATAAATGAAATTTTGTTGCACTGCCTATTTTTTTCTGGTTGAAGCTTGGAGCACAAACCGTGAAATTGTTAACTATAAGTTTTGTTGGTCTCGTTTGCGGTTCTCTAGGATTTGTTGCAAGAGCTGAGCCCTGTGCCGGC
>MDTE01025559.1_pt1 | contig 11171 bp, 10 predicted proteins | sample 811231 | NCBI WGS metagenome assembly MDTE01 (sample SAMN05326651, study PRJNA326480) | marine metagenome | isolation source: seawater | place: Indian Ocean: Red Sea | collected 2010 | reverse complement strand
ATCTCAATAAATGGAATGTTCTTTTGAGGTTTTGATTCTCTACCTAATAAGTCTACTGTCTTTTGTAGCTTTCTGTTAGAATTTATTGGAATATTAAAAGTAGATGTAACGTTTCCGTTGTCATCCAGTTTAATCAAAACAACAGAAACTGAGAATGTATTTTGATAGTAATTTCCAGTTAATATATACCCCCCATCATTTGTTTGTCTAACCGATTGACCGTTACCATATGGATTTCCAAATTTTCTTGTCCATAACGTATCTCCATTCATATCTGTTTTAATCAACCACATTTTAGAAGTAGAATTACCTGTCCTTATGTCTCCTGTAATAATATATCCCCCATCTGACGTTTGTTGAACATAATAACCTACATCATCACAATATCCACTTGATATTGTTTTTGCCCAACTTAAAACACCAGAATTATCAGTTTTTAATAATAACAGTTTATCACATCCATTTTCTCTTATTCTACCAGTTATAATAAATCCTCCATCACTAGTTTGAATTAAAAATGTACCTCCAGAACCCTCGTTAAATAATTGAAAAGAATTAGTCCAAGTTATTGCTCCATTAAGATTTATATTCATCAAAATAACAGAATTAGTTGAATCACTACCTGTTATAAAAAATGAAGAATCTTGAGTTTGATATAATGATCCAAAAATAAAACCTTCAGCATAACCCTTTACCCATAAAGTATCTCCTGCAGAGTCGGTTCTAACTAAGTATGGATAATCATCAGCTTTAAATAAAGAGCTTGTATTTACTATAAATGCAAAACCATTATCTAATGTATGAATTCCTCTATCTGCATATAAATAAACATTCTTTTTCCAAATATAATTTCCTAAAGAATCAAGTCTATAAAGTGTATCTTCAGCTACAGCCAAAAATCCACCATCCAAAGTTTGCGCACCATCTCCTCCAATATAACCAACTTTTTTAGTCCACATTGTATCTCCATCTTGATCTGTTTTTATTAAATGACCGCAGTATATCATATAACCACCATCTATTGTCTGCTGGACACTAAATCTTTCATCATCCCAATCTTCACCAGGAACACCCGCAAAATAAAACTCTCTCTCCCATCCCTGCCCAAACCCAATGATAGGCAAGCAAAGTAATATAAGTAGTAGTTTTTTCATAATGGTGTTTTATTGTTAATCTATTGTTTTTCTAGAGTTCCTAGCCATATTCCTGTACTAATAATGTTACCAGTATTCATATCAGTATTAACTTGATTAAAATCTATATTTAAATAATTACCATTAAATGTTCCTGTTCCATATTCAATTACATTGTAATTAGATGCGACTGCAGTTGTATCATTTGGAATATTTAAATTTCCATTAGAAATTTCGCAAGTTGTAGACATAAATATATTATTGTCCATAAGATAATTATTAAGAGTATTTAATTCAGATAAAGTTATTGTTTTTGATACATTTGAGTGGAATACTCCATTAATATATGTATCTATATCTCCAATATATGTTCCAGAGTAAATAGATGAATTTAAACTACTATTTGATTCTTCCTTTTTATCACAACCAGTGAAGATGATTTGTAGTGCTAATAATATAAGTAGTAGTTTTTTCATCTTAGTTTATTGTTAATCTATTGGTTATTTTCTTCTATACTTTTCATCTATATTGGTTTAAAAGTGAAAGGTTGATTCTTATTTAATTGTTTTACATTTCATAATTTTCTCTAGGATCTTTTGTAGTGTTTTTAATATTAAAATAAGTATTATCCTTAACTAAATCACATCTTTTACATTTCATTTCTTTCTTTTTTTTCTCTTTAAAGCATGTTCTTTTTATTGGTTCAGTATTTTTTTCAATAATTCCAATATTTCCGTTCTCATAATAATATTTCCATTCTCCTATCTTTTGATCATTTAAAAACTTACCGTAACTTCTAATCTTTCCGTTTTCATAATAAAAATTCCATAAACCCATTTTTATATTTGAATTATAATCTTTAAAATGTCCAGTATTTTTTAAATTACCATTTCCATAATATTGATAAATTTTGTTTTTTGCGATTGGATAATTATTTTCATAATAGGTTGTATATATTTTATTTCCATCAGAGTTAAACTGCACCCTTTTTTTTGCTTCACCATTTACATAACTTATTTCATGATAATCGTTTGAATTGTAGTTACGACCTTTCCAAATACCGTCCTTTTTTCCAGATTTATAAACTCCTTCTTCGCTGATTTTTCCGTTTGTGAAATATCTTTTATAAACACCATCTTTTTTGCCAGATTTATAACTTTCTTCATATACAACTTCTCCATCAGAAGAATATTGTATCCATAGACCTGACTTAAGATCATCTTTATAAAATCCAGACAAACTTATCTGACCATCGTCATTAAATTCCTTATATGAACCAGACTTAACAGACTCATTAAGATAAATAGATTCTATATATGTTGTTTCTTTTTTTACCTTTCCGTTTTTATAATAAGTAGTGTAAATTCCTACTGGTGCATCATCTACGTAATTTCCTTTTGTTTTTAATTCACCTGAATCATAGTAAAAAAAAACATCACCATATATTTTCCCATTTTGTCTTTGAAAAACCTGTCTTAAGTTACCATTATCATAAAAAAACTTCCACTTTGAAATACCAGAACCATTTAAATAATTTACTTCATTATTTAATATTCCATCTTCTTTATAAAACTTCCATAAATTAATCTTATAACCTTTGTAATATTCACCCTTACTTTCAACTTTTCCATTTGAAAAATATGACACATATAATCCATGCTTCATATTATTTTTGTAGCTATTCTCTTCCTTTAATTGAAGGTTTGGGTAGTATTTTTTAAAAATTCCTTCTTTAGATCCATTAACATAGTTTTCTTCATCTCTGACTAATCCGTTCATGTGATAGTAAGTAGATGTACCATGTCTTTTACCTAAATTATAATTTATTTCTTTTTTAATTTCACCATTTTTATAATAGTATTCATTTAAACCGTGAAGTTTTTTGTTTTTCCATCTATCTATATATCTTAATTTGCCATCTATATATAGTTTTTTTTCTGTTTTAAAGCCATTTTGGTAAACGCCTATTTCTTTTTCTTTTTTCCAATTTGTACTTTTTTTAAAATAATTACCATGTTTTTTTCCTTGCTTATAACTGTACTCATGAACTAATTCTCCTTCATAACTCCAAAATCTACATACCCCATCTCTTAAACCATTTTTATAAAAATATTCGCTTTTTAAATTGCCGTTAGAATAAATATCAAAACCAACACCATTGTAAACTTTTCCTTGATAAAACATTATAGGGTTATCTTTAGTACCTTTATTTACCAACTCCTCATACAAAAGCCTATCTTTAGAAAGAGTAAGTAGTGGTAAAAAAGATATTATAATAAGCAGTTTTTTCATTGTTAATCTATTGTTTTAATTGTTCCTTTCTTAAATGGCATTAACTATTTTCTTTTTAGAAGGCTTAAGTATGTAAGATGAATATACATATTATCGCCGATTGTCAATTCATCCTTTATTTCCTTATTAGGAAAAATTATTTTATTTAAATCACCATTATATGCTGATATTTTTCCAGTCTTTAATTTCTTACTACTTCTTTTATTTCTAATGTCTATAAATCCAAAAAAACTATTTATCATACTATGAGTGCCACCATTAAAATCCGCATAAGAAATATTATTTTCCACAAGATATTTCTCAAAAAAATAACTTGGATACATTAGAGTGGGTTTTTTGTTATATTGAATTTGAGTATATAATAAAGCCTTTGAAAGAATATCTGTTTCAAGGCTTTCCCAATCTGAACCAAAATAAATTTTATTCCAATCAAATTTGATGTTTAAAGGTGTCCCTTCCTTATTCCAAATACCAATTACTTTTTCAATTTTACCATCTTTAAAAATAATTTCAGATTCTAATTGACCGTTTTCATACCAGCTTTTTGCAACACCATTAAATTTTCCGTTCTTAAAATAAATCTCTTCTTTTTTCTTTTCAATGCCATAACTATACCAACTTTCGCAATAACCATCCAGCTCTCCTAGCTTATAATTTGAATGTTTATGAGTAAGATGAAGGTGATACCATTTTCCTTGTTTTTTTCCTTCTTTAATCTTATAAAAATGTTTGTTCCAGTAAAAATTACCTTCTAAATAGCCAGACTCAATTATTTTCATATCTTTTTTTGTATAAAAAACATCATCTATAATATTTATGTCTGATAAAGAATATGTGTTATATAGATATTGATATTTTAGAGATTGTATTTTAGTAATATTCTCTGGAAATGATAGAGTAATTATTATTGATAAAATAAAAATTAGACCAAAAAACTTAGTTTTATTAATAGTCATAATTTTCTTACCTATTTTATATCCTATATTATGGGTAAAAGTATCTTGTTCTTTATTTATTTTAGGTTTTTCAGATAAATCACTCTTTTCTTCTTTTACCTCAACTTTCTTTTCCTCTATCACATCATTTACCGCCTCAGACTCATCAAATAGACTTACCCATAAATTAGACTTATTAATTCTTTTTACTAGTATGTAGGCAATTAATAATCCTAATATAGGACCAAAAGCAGATAAAGCATTAGGTCTGGTTCCATACTGAGATACTGCATAAACCATTATAAAAATAGTTGGTATTGAAAATATAACAACAAATAGGATAGTATTTACAAGGTATCTGAGTAGTTTTTTCATAATGGTTTGTTTTATCTAAGTTTATTGATAATCTATTGTTTTATTTTAGATATATAATTACTTGCCCAATTAGGATATCCTGTAGTTTTAGTATACTTGCTGTATTTAGTCCATGAAGTGTATGCCGAACCTCCTTTAGCAAAACGCTCTTTATTTGAATTAAAAACTTCATCATGTTTATATTCAAAATTTTGACTTACAACTCTAATTGTATATCCCTTTCCAAGATAATCCTTCTCTAGCTTAAAATTATTCTCTATTATAAACCTGCGTATTTTTTTCGATTTATTTTTTGTCTTTTTTGAATTACTTTTATTTTTAACTTTTACTTTTTTTTCTTTAATATAAGTAGATTTTTTTTCAAAAATAATATACCTATCTTTTAGTTTTTTATATAATTCCTCTAGTTTTTTATATAATTCCGCTAACACACCATAAACAACCAAAACAAGGAAAACCACCGCAAAGTTCTCCAACTCATTCTCAATTACATAAGATTTTATTTTATCATATTCAAAAAAAACTGTTGTAAGTATATATAACAAAATTAAAACACTTAGTATATTAGAAACATACCTAGAACTTATTAAATAAATTAAACAAAATGAAAAAATAAATGACGCCACACATCCATAAAAAACTAATGATGAGAATTCATTTAGAGGAATCTCCTTAACTACAACAGAATAACCAACAATCCAAAAAATCAAATAAAACCATAACATAAATATTGCTAAAATTTTTTTAAAAGCTTCAATTAATTTTTCTTTTTTGCTCATAACTCTTTTTTTTAATAATAATCTCAAATCTAATAATTATTTCTTAATGAATCCATAATCTATCTTATCATCACATATAAACTTAGAGACATACATACTTGCACTCTTTTCATAAGGCAAGTGTTTAACGAGTTGCAGAAAAGTAAACAGAATAATTATTCCCTTCAAAATTGTAATTACAGTTAAATTCTATGACGGCATCTGCACTTCCTCCTGTATGTATTAATTGACCAGTACCATTATACCTAACATTTGACTCAACATGAGGGTCATAAACCATATCGTTGATTGTAAATTCTAAAGTTTTAGAATCAAAGAAATTTAAAATCAAATGAGAAGTTGATCCATATTCTGGAAAGTCAATACTGATGTTTTGCAATCCTTGAGTTATTGATTTAAGATTTTCGAGCTCGTAAAGAAAAGTGTTACCCGACTCATCTATTATGTTTAACTCTCCGCCCCAGTATCCATGACTTGAATATAAATCTAACTTTGGCCTACAAGCCCATTCAAAACCAAAGAAATCTTGACTAATATTTGTACATCTTTCCCATTCATTACATTCAATATTACAGCCAATTACTGTAGAACCATTAGAGGTATAACTCGTTGAAACAAGTGTTGATTCTTCTTCTTTTTCACAAGACGAAAATATTATAAGAAGAGAGAAAAATATGATGTATAATTTTTTCATTGTTAATTTAAATAAAATAATGATATGTATATTGATATCAAAAATAAAATAGCTCCACCCCAAATAGCAATCATCTGTGTGTATAACATAAATAAATATGCTGTTTTATTTTCTCTAAGCTTAGCGTTTAAAAAAGAAATCTCACTTGCTCTTTTAGTTGTATCTATATAATTGTAAAGTTTTGTTCCAAGAACATAAACACATAAATATAATATTGAGAAGGATAAGTCAAAATATAACAGAACGAATATTGCTATATACATCCACCAAGTTTTCAAAGTTTTTAATATTGCCAACCAAAGACATAAAAAATAATATTTCATTTTAACCCAATGAAATAACAAGCATAATAAATAGTACAAAAAGACTAATGTAAAAAATCCAGCCAATGATGTTGTAGCATAAATTAAAGTACCAAATACAAAGTCTAACTCTTTGAATAAACTAAATGGTATTTGAAGCAAGCCAGTTATTAACCAACCAATGATAGAGTAACGAAATCCAATAAACATTCTTTTACGATACTCGATAAACTTATCATTATGATTATTATGCTTTCTATAACTCTCTGTAATTTGAGATGGCATATATCTTAAAATTATCTTTTCTAAAATAAGCAGTAGTTTTTTCATTTTAGTTTATTGTTAATTTTCAAAAATAGAAATAGGTACGTCAGAAAAATTAATATCAATATTGGGTTTATTAGCTGCTGTATTTATTAATGCTAAATTACCAGACATTTTATAGTTAATCTCATCAATGTTGGTTAAATTTAAAATTATTGAATCTGAGCTAAGACTAGTACTATAAGATGTAGAATATAGTATTGTGCCAAGCGCGTCACAGTTCTTTTCTCTGTATTCACAGAATCCACCATCCATTGTTGGAGAATAGCTTAAATTAATATATCTTTTATCAATTGGAAATGTATTATTAATACAATTAAAATATAATATTAAGTTCACTTCAATTACTATTCCGTTTGATTTGCTTAAGGAGGCTATGCAACCTACTTCATATTGACTGTTATTAAATGTCTCATTAACTAAAAAATTAACATCCATTGATACATTTCCACAAGCTTGAGAATTTGAATTTGATGAATTATTTCCATTTATTGATTCTTCTTCATCTTTTTTACAAGAACTAAAAAGTAAAGGCAAACAAAGTAATATAAGTAGTAGTTTTTTCATCTTAGTTTATTGTTAATCTATTGTTATTTTCTTCTCTACTGTTCCATCATCATATATCTCAATAAATGGAATGTTCTTTTCAGGTTTTGATTCTCTACCTAATAAGTCTACTGTCTTTTGTAGCTTTCTGTTAGGATTTATTGGAATGTTAAAAGTATTAGTCATATTTCCATTTTCATCTATTTTGATTAAAATAATGGATTCGTTAAATGAATTTTGCCATGCTGTTCCAGTTATAATATATCCTCCATCAAGTGTTTTCTTTATAGACCTTCCATACCCATAAGGATTTCCAAAGGATTTTGTCCATATGGTATCGCCAAAATTATCTGTTCTTAAAACCCAAATTTTATCTTCCCCATTATTAATTTCTCTAGTTCCACATAAAATATATCCTCCATTGTGCCCCTTTTCAATACTTCTAACACTAGCTTTACAATTAGAAGGGTAGGTTTTAACCCAAATCAAATTACCTTGAGGATCAGTTTCAGCTATTAATATATCTCTACAATAATTGTAATTTGGAAACCAATCAGTTGATATTCCAGCAAAAACAAAATTATCATTTGAATTTTCTAATACCGAATATATCCTTGATTCATCTCCAAACGAATAAACCTTAGTCCATAAGGTATCACCATTGTTGCTTATTTTTGATAAAAAAGCGTTATCATAATGAGGTAAACTTGAATTTAAAATATATCTAAAACCAGCTAAAATATAGTTGCCATCATTAGTTTGATGAACATCTTTACCGAGACCTTCAATATCCAAAATACTTAATGTATCCCATGGATAAGGTTGACTAACCCATAGAGTATCAAGATTCGGTTTTGTTCGCACTACACGTAAGCGCTCATCTGCTACTCTCAAGTTTCCTGCTCCAGTTCCAGTATAAACAAAACCACTATCAGCAGTTTGCTCTATAAAATATGGTTCCAAAAAAATATTCGTGTTTTGCCATTGAAAAATACCCAAATTATTTAGCTTATAAAAACCATAAAAACCCATTAACAAAAAACCCCCATCATAAGTTTGAATTCCGTTATAAGTACCAGAATAATTTTGATTAGTCCAGATAGTATCTCCATAAGAATTTGTTTTAATTATACCATGGTAGTTAATAACCGCATAACCAGAATCTTGAGTTGATATTACATTATGTACATCTGGATAATCTGCAGAAGAATCGTAAAAATTTTTTACCCAACCCTGCCCAAACCCAATCATAGGTAAGCAAAGTAATATAAGTAGTATTTTTTTCATTGTTAATCTATTGTTATTTTCTTCTCTACTGTTCCATCATCATAGATGTAAAATAAAGGGATATTATTTACTGGTTTCAATGGTTGCCCTAAAGAATTTACAATTTTTGATAAATTTTTAACAGATGAAGTCTCTTCAATCTGATTAGCTATAATGAATACTGCAAAATGAGATGTGTCAGAGACACAACCATTAGCATCAATTGATAATACCCAATAGTTACCGCTTACTTGTGGAATAATATTCATTGTTGTATCTCCTGTATTCCAAATGAAATCATAAGGAGATGCACCACCAAAAGATTGAGCCTCTAACATATTATTATTTTGAGTTATAACTACATTGGGTGAGTTATTGATTATTAAATTCAATGACATAATGCTATCACAACCAAAAGAATTAGTAATAGTATCAATATATACACCTGAATTATAGTAGGTATTACCTTGCCAAGCATACTCATTACAGACACTAATATTTGTTAAATTAGTTGTTGAGTTTAATATGGTAAGATTCAGATTCACAATACTATCACAACCAAAATTATTTACAAGTATAGTATCATAATTTCCAGAGTTTGTTAAATTGAGCCCATTCCATTGATAAGCATCACAATTAGTTATATTATTAGAACTAGAATCTGAATTTGTAATCGTTAAATTTAGTGTAGCAATACTGTCACAAGAATTTATTGAAGACAGGATAGTATCATATATGCCACTAACGGTATATACATTTCCAAACCAATTGTATAAATTACAGGATGTTACTGTATCTATATGAACAGAATTATAATTACATATCCCTGTATCAATAGTTGCTATATTATCATAATTACAAGCAGCACTGTCCATACACCCAAATGCAGTAGCACAATTAGTGCTAAAAGAAGTCCAAGGGTCAATATTTATGTTTACATTAAATAATGCTTGTGCTAATATGGGATTATCAACATCAATACAAAATAAATTAGGATTATTATTAACTTCAATTACTAGACCCGATAAACTATGGTTTCTTAAATCAAGATTGGTAAGACTGAAGGGGCTATTATTATAACAACCCAAATAGGTTAAAACAGTATTATTACTTAGATTTAAGCTTATTAATTGATTATCACCACAAGACAAATAAGTTAAAACAGTATTATTACTTACATCAAGACTGGTAAGTTGGTTAGCATAACAGTGCAAATAATCTAAAGAATTAGCCCCACCTACGTTGAGTGAGGTAAGAATATTATTTTTACAGTTCAGAGTAAATAAAGCAGTATTATTACTAACATCAAGGCTTGAAAGTAGATTGTGAGAACAATCCAAATCAGTTAAAGCAGTAAAATCCTCTATTCCAGTTAAATCAGTAATGTTTTGAAATCTAACATTTAAAGAGGTTACTGTATTAATATTTCCAGTTAAAACAGAATCGTTAAGGATTATTCCATCTCCCATTCCATTAGCTTCTAAATAAGCTTCAAAACTATCATCAGGAACATAAGTTAGTTGCCCAAAACCAATCATAGGTAAGCAAAGTAATATAAGTAGTACTTTTTTCATCTTAGTTGTTATTAAATGATTATTTATTGTTTTAAATTATCTAGATCTTTAATAGCTTGATTATATTGATTATTTGTTATTTCTCCATTTTTTAATAATGTATCTAATTGTTTAATTCTTTTTTGAATTCTTTCATTTTTATCTTCTTGTTGTATATAGATTTCATCCTTTTCTGAATTCTTATAATTCAAGTTTTCTAGCAAATAATGGTAAACATTACCACCTTGACCAGACACTACATTCTGACTAATATACCTATATCCTTTAGTCTCAAAGAAATTAAGAACGCCCATCACACCATTGAATTTTATTGTTTTACCGTCATCACCTATTATATGCCCCTTATTTATATCTTTCATCCTTCCTATCTGACCATAATCCACGTAAGTAGTTACTTTAAAAATATTTATAAGTCCTGATGTTGATACTAACTGCACGTATCTAGCAGGAATATCTTCTAACTTAAAGTCATTCACTGTTTGTGCTGATAATGTTAACACTGAGATTAATGATAAAAGAATTAACAGAGTTAAATTTTTCATAATTATATGTTTTAAAGTCGCTAATCTAAGAATTTTTAATAAGATTGTAATCTATCTTATCATCACATATAAACTTAGAGACATACATACTTGCACTCTTTTCATAAGGCAAGTGCTTAACGTGGTCTCCAATTAAACTCTTAGACTTTAAATGATAGTTTATATCCCCTACTATATCTCCTTTGACTAAAAGATGATTATGAGTGTTATAGTCATAGTTAGTATATTCAGTTACCCAGAACATATTAAAAGGTTTCTTAAGCTTCTCTAAATACCTCTCTAAACCTTTCATTATCCTATAATTCTGTTTAGGTTTAATGTCATATCTATAGGTTATAGTAGAGAATATATCCCAAGGCATACCACCTAACCAATTACCCATTGACTTAACTATTTCTCTTTGTTTATT
>MDTE01064245.1_pt1 | contig 11172 bp, 11 predicted proteins | sample 811231 | NCBI WGS metagenome assembly MDTE01 (sample SAMN05326651, study PRJNA326480) | marine metagenome | isolation source: seawater | place: Indian Ocean: Red Sea | collected 2010 | reverse complement strand
ATGTTAAAAAATAGAAACACTTACGAAATAATGACACCAGAGAGTGTCGGAGTTAAAAAAACTTCTTTAGTAATGGGAAAACACTCAGGTCGTCATGCTTTTAGAGATAAATTATCTGATATGGGCTATGTTGACATAACTGATGATATTATTGATACAGCGTTCGGAAAATTTAAAATCTTAGCAGATAAAAAGAAACACGTTTATGATGAAGACATAGCTGCGCTTGTTGATGATAGTCTGATAAAAGAGGACAATGTTATCAAATTAAAATCTTTAAAAGTATTTGCAGGTACCGGTGAGCCTCAAAAAGCAATAATGAAACTTGAGGTAATGGGTGAAGTTAAAGAAGCAAACGAGTCTGGAGACGGTCCAGTAGACGCAATATTTAAATGTATAAAAAAATTATACCCTCATGAAGTGAACTTACAACTTTATAATGTTCATGCAGTCACTGAGGGTACTGATGCTCAAGCAACAGTAAGTGTAAGAATTGAGGAGAACGGCAAAACAACAGTCGGTCAAGCAGCTAATACAGATACATTAGTTGCATCAGCTGACGCATATTTAAATGCACTCAATAAACTAATAATCAAAAGAAAAAAAACTGCCCCAGATCCTACGGATCTGATTGGCACTAAATATATAAGGGAAAAAGATGGCACTATTTAAATCATTATCAGGAATATCATCGATGTGGTCACAAGACATGGCAATCGACTTAGGAACAGCTAACACTCTAGTAGTTTTAAAAAAACAGGGTGTAGTTTTAAATGAACCTTCAGTGGTTGCAGTTATCTCAGACGGCAATAAAAAATCAGTTTTAGCTGTTGGAGATGAGGCTAAAACAATGTTAGGAAGAACTCCGGGAAATATACAGGCAATAAGGCCTTTAAAAGACGGAGTAATTGCAGACTTTGTGGTTACTGAGGAAATGATAAAACATTTTATTAAGAAGGTTCATCAAAAGACAGCTTTTGCAAACCCTAGAATTTTAATCTGTGTACCTACTGGTTCGACCCCGGTTGAAAGAAAAGCAATACAAGACTCAGCTTTGGCTGCAGGTGCAAGAAAAGTCCAACTTATTGAAGAACCGATAGCAGCTGCAATAGGCGCAGGTTTACCTATTTCTGAAGCTACAGGATCAATGGTTGTTGATATCGGAGGTGGTACGACTGAAATAGCCGTCATGTCATTAGGAGGTGTAGTTTACTCTAAATCTCTCAGGGTGGCCGGAGATGCTTTAGATCAACAAATCATCAATTACATGAGAAAAAAATTTAATTTATTAATAGGAGACTCAACTGCTGAAAAAATAAAAAAAGAAATTGGAACTGCAGTACCAACAGGCACCAACACTTTTTTGATGAAAGGTAGAGATATTAGATCTGGGACACCCAAAGAAATATCTTTAACAGAGGAGGATGCTTGCGAAGCTTTAATGCCAGTTTTAAATCAAGTTTTAGCAGGAATTAAAGAAGCTTTGGAAAATACACCGCCAGAATTGTCAGCTGACTTGGTTGATATGGGATTAGTTCTTACTGGAGGCGGAGCATTATTAAGAAACATAGATAAATTAATTTCTAAAGATACAGGATTACCAGTTACCATTGCAGATGATCCTTTATCTTGCGTTGCTGTAGGAACAGGTAAAGCCTTGGAGAATGAGGAATTATTCTCTACTATGCTATCAGAATATTAATTTAGTTGATCAAAGTTAATGTCTACAAGCAGAGAAGATTTTGGTATAGCAGTTCGATCAGCACTTTTAAAAAAAGGTGCTAGACAAAAGTTTTCACTTTTTTTTCTATTTATAGTATCGACAATAATTTTTTTTTTAGATTTTTACAATGTTAAAGGTATAAAGTTTACTAAAAACCTTATAAGTGATGGTTTGTATAGAATTTCCAATATCGCCACTTCTCCTTTTAAACTTTTTACATATACCAAAGACGGTGCATTTGATCTTATTTTTACCTACAAAGAAAATAGATTATTAAAAGATGAGATTGAACGGCTAAGAAAAGAAGAGTTTCAAGTTGAATACTTAACAAATCAGAATGATAATCTGAAAAAAATACTTGAGTCTGACACTAATATTTTGAGCGAAAGCACGTTAGCAAAAGTTTTAATAGATAAAAATAGTCCGTTCTTAAAATCAATTATAATTAATAGAGGCTCAAGTTCGGGTATAGCTAAAGGAATGCCGGTACTAGATGGAAATTATTTAGTAGGTAGAATAGTTGAAGTGAATTTTCTTTCTTCAAGAGTATTATTGTTAAATGATTTGAATAGTCGTATTCCCGTTACTTTTGGGGAAAAATCTACTCAGGCCATACTGACTGGCAAAGGAGGAAGGGATCCCGCGATGGAATATTTGCCCGAAACTTATGAAGCTGAACCAAATATTAATGTTTTTACCTCTGGAAAAGATGGTGTTTTGATACCTGGATTACCTATCGGTAAAACTATTGTTGAAGAAAAATCGATAAATGTAAAATTATTCTCTGACCCTAATCAACTTTCATTTGTAACCGTGCAATTAACTGACGCAACTAAGGAAAATTTTTAATGGCAATTTTATTTAAAAATTTTAGATTAAATATATTAAATTTAGGCCCATTAATATTACTTTATTATATATCCATAAGTGAGATTGATACTTACTTTAGTAATTTTTTTGAAATTTTGTCTTTTAATCTTCAGATAGCAATAATCTATTATTGGATGCTTAAAAATCAATCAGTAATTGGAAATGGCCATATATTCTTGGCTGGAATTATCAATGATGTTGTAATGGGATTACCTCTTGGATTGAGTTCAATTAGTTACTTAACAGTATCATTTGTAGCGTCATATGTAAGAAATGTTACAGTTAATATTTCGTTATTTACTGATTGGTTTACTTTTGTACTTGCTATTTTTTTCTCAAATTTAGTGCTTGTGATATTAATATATAATTTTTCAGCGATTAAACTTCAATATACCGATATATTCTATAATGCATTTTTTACGTTTTTATTTTACCCAGCTGTATGGGGAATATTTAATTTTTATAGTAAGATGATGGTACTGAAACACGATGATTAATAATATTGGAAGCGGAAATACGATAATAAAGTCCAAGCTTATAAGCAGGAGAATGTTTATACTGTCCACGGCCAAAGCAATTGTGTTTTTTGGAATATTTGGGCGGCTAGTGTCTCTGCAAATTAATGAGGCAACAAAATATAAAACTTTATCAGATAAAAACAGATTTAGAGAATGGAAAATTGCCCCCCAAAGAGGATTGATAAAAGATTATTTTGATCAAGAAATAGCCTCAAATAAAAAGGTATTTCAATTACACATTACCCCTGAAAACTCTCCAGATTTAGAAAAATTATTTTTTAGGTTAAAAACAATTTTAAATTTGACAGATAAACGTATTGCATTTTTAAAAAGAAAAATTACCAAACAAAAACCCTGGGAACCAATTATTGTCTCAGACAATCTGACCTGGTCAGAATTTTCTAGAATCAATTTATTTCTTCATGAACTTCAAGGAGTTGAACCAATAGTCTCTGTGGCAAGAGTGTATCCTCATAATTCTTCTTCAGCACACATAGTAGGGTATGTATCTGAGGCGAGCGCTAAGGATCTTGAAAAGAAAGAATATCTGAGAGACATGGCAGTGACAGGCATCTCCGTCGGTAAAACTGGATTAGAGCATAAGTTAGATCAATCAATAATTGGTAAAGTAGGTTTTCAGAGATATGAAGTTAATGCGTTTGGAAAAAGAATTAAACAAATTCAGATTGATAAAGGTAAAGCGGGAATTGATTACAGAACAACAATCGATCTTGAAGTTCAAAAATTCACTACTGGTCTTTTGGAAGGTAAGGCAGCAGCGGTTTGTGTGATGGATATTTTTAATGGAGATATTGTTTCAATGGTGTCTTCCCCTAATTATGACCCAAACGCGTTTGTTCATGGGGTGAAAAAAGATTATTGGAAGGAATTAATAGGAAATGATTTAAAACCTCTTAACAATAAAGTAATTTCAGGTTTATATCCTCCAGGCTCAACTTTAAAGACCATAGTTGCATTAAGTGCTTTAGAAAATGACGTATGGAATCCAAAAAGATATTTAAATTGCAACGGTGTTACAGAATTATATGGAGAAAAATTTCACTGTTGGAAAAAAAAGGGTCATGGAAATGTTAATATGAGAACGGCCATACAAAGATCTTGCGATGTGTATTTTTATGAGGTTGCTAGATTACTAGGTGTGGACAGGCTCTCGGAAACAGCAAAAAAATTTGGCTTAGGAAAAACAGTACTGGATGGTTTTATTGAGGAAAGGTCTGGTGTTGTACCCAACACTAGCTGGAAGAAAAAATTTATAGGAAAAAACTGGTATCTGGGTGAAACCCTACACTCTGGAATTGGCCAAGGTTACTTTCAGTCAACGCCTTTACAATTATGTTTAATGACAGCGCAGTTGGCTAATGGCGGTTTTGAGCTCAAACCAAGATTACTGGTTAATGAAGAAAAAAATAATTTAAGAGAATTTATAAAATATAAAAATGATAACCCAAATGACCCTCTACCATTAGATATGTTGGTTTCGAACTTTGATTTGAAACCATTATTCAGAAATCAAGAGAATATTAATTTTGTAAAAGATGCAATGTATGCTGCTACCAACGAGGCAGGAGGAACATCCTACAGGTCACGTTTATTGGATAAAAAATTTATGTTTGCTGGAAAAACAGGATCGTCCCAAATTAAAAGGTTTACTGCTGAGCAGAGAGAGCTTGAGGTAAAACAAAAAGATCTTGATTACAAAGATAGAGATCATGCGCTTTTTGTAGCTTTTGCACCTGTTAAAGATCCTCAATATGCAATTAGTGTTGTTGTTGAACATGGTGGTACCGGTAGTAGCGCAGCGGCTCCATTAGCCAAAAAAATAATTAAAAAAGTTTTAGAGAGACATGAACTTAGAAGAAGTTATCAATTTTCATTAGGGAAGGAAATATAATGTTTCAACCAAGATCAATACAAACAAGTATGTCGTTCAGAGAAAAAGTCTATTCACTTGATTATACTCTTGTATTCAGCATATTAACTCTTGGTATAATTAGTATGTTTGCAATGTACTCTACTGATGGAGGAGAATTTGAATACCACACAAAGAGTCATATTCTAAGGTTTGGAGTATTTTTTACTATGTTTTTCGTTGTCTCATTTTTTCAAATTAGATTTTGGTATAAAACAAGTACATTATTTTATTTATCGATATTTATACTTTTGATAGCTGTAAAATATTTCGGGTTAACATCTTCTGGATCTCAAAGATGGTTAAATTTATACTTTATGAATTTACAACCATCGGAATTGATGAAAGTTGCATTAATTTTATTTTTGGCGAAATATTATCATAGGATTTCTACGGCTGACGTAAATAGAATTAAACATTTATTTTTACCTATTGTTGCTCTGATAGCACCTGTATTATTAGTCGTAACCCAGCCTGATCTTGGTACATCTATATTAATAGCAATAGGAGGAGTCGTGGTTGCATGGCTTGCTGGTGTAAGAGTTAAGTTTTTTACTTACGCTTCTATTTTGTTCATTTCACTCATGCCAATAGCTATATCTTTTTTAAAACCTTATCAAAAAGCAAGAATATTAACTTTTTTAAATCCAGACAGAGATCCTTTAGGAGCTGGCTATCAAATCATTCAGTCAAAAATAGCTATTGGGTCCGGAGGTTTATTTGGCAAGGGTTTTTTGAATGGATCACAAAGTTACCTCGATTATTTACCAGAAAAGCATACTGACTTCATATTCACGTTATTTTCTGAAGAATTTGGATTTTTTGGGTCTGTGACGATACTCCTTATTTATAGCTTAATTATTTATAGGATTGTTCAAATTGGGAATATAACGAGAAGTAGTTTTGGAAAATTATATTGTTACAGTTTTGCTACTGCGTTCTTTGTATATGTAGCTGTAAATATGGGCATGGTATTAGGTTTACTACCTATTGTGGGAGCACCCCTTCCAATAATGTCATATGGTGGTTCATCTATGATGGCAATGATGATAGGTCTGGGTATTGTAATGTCCTGTAAAGTTTACAAGGATGTGCCAGTTAATTAAGTCAAATTTTAAGACCAAAATGGTCAAAAAAAGTTAAATTAATGCTTGCCATGTTAAAGATGAGGTGATCTAATCTGAATAATTATGTTTGGTGACAAGAAAAAAAATATTAGCGATTCTGAAAGATCTTTAATAAGTGAAACTGTAAGTATAGACGGAACAGTAAATAGCTCCGGAGCAATTGATATTGCAGGTCTTGTTAAAGGTCCAGTTTTCTCTAAAGAACTTGTTATAAAAGAAACAGGTTCAGTTTCTGGTGCAATAGAGGCTGATCAAGTAGAAATTTACGGACATTTAGATGGGAAAATTTCTGCAGACAACGTAGTAATAGGGTCAACTGGTGTTGTTAAAGGTGATATTGAATTTTCATCAAACTTAAGAACCGAAAATGGAGCTGATATTGAAGGTTACATAAAAAAATCACAAACTAAGCCAAAATCAGCTGGTGATTTCTTATTCTCAAAGACAAAAGAAGAAAAAAAGAAGAAAAACGGCAAACCTGAGGCTGTTGTTAACAAAGAGTCAGAAGCTTTAATCTAACGCACTACAATTTAACAAAACATTATATATAATATTCTTAATGAATAATTATAAATGTAAGTCTGTTGGAGTTGTGGGGGCAGGAATACAAGGTGTGTGTGTTGGACTCCATCTTATTAAAAGAGGTATTCCAGTTACAATTTTTGATAAACAAGATCCAGGCCGAATGGCTTCTTATGGTAACGCAGGTCACTTCTCCCCTTATGCGGTTTTACAACTTAATAGACCAGATATAATCTACGATATACCCAAAATGTTATTTACCTCATATGGGCCATTGGCACTTAAATGGAATTACATTCCTAAAATGCTACCTTGGATTTTAAAGTATTTAAAATCCTCTACAAAAAAATCTATGATGCATACAGCAAAGTATATGCACCAAATACTTAATTTATCATTAGATGCCTATGATGACTTATTCAAAGAAATTGATACATCCAACTTGGTGGAAAGAAAAGGCATTATATACATATGGACGAATAAAAATAAAAAAAGTAGAGACTTAGAAATTAAAGTAAGAGATCAACTCGGTGTAAAACAAAAAATTTTAAATCAAAAAGAAATATTAGATTTGGAGCCGAATTTAAGTCCAGTTTTTGATGCTGGTGCATTCTATGACTACGCATATCATGCAAGAGACCCCCATGGAATATTAATCAAACTATTCGAATTGTTTTTAAAAAAGGGCGGCAAATTTATTAAATCTGAAGTAAAAAATCTTAAACAAACTGATAAAGATAAAACTGAAATCACTACTTCAGATACAAAATACTCTTTTGAAAAAATAGTCTTAGCTTGTGGCGCATTTTCAAAAAAATTTACAGACGAGCTAGGTGAAAATATACCGCTAGACACTGAGAGAGGTTACCATGTCCATTTTGAAAACATGGATCACTTAATATCAAGACCAGTGATTTTTTTAGATAGAGGATTTGGAATGACACCAATGAATCAAGGTTTACGGGCTGTAGGCACTGTTGAGCTAGGAGGACTTAAAAATCCATTGTCGAAAAAGAGAATAGATTACATATTAAGATGTTCAAAAGAATTATTACCGCAATTGAAAAACCATAAGGATGAGTGGCTTGGATTTAGACCCACACTTCCTGATTTTTTACCTGTGATTGGACCTTCATCTAAGTTTAAAAATATCATTTATTCTTTTGGACATCAGCACCTAGGTTGGACTCTTGGTGCAATTACTGGGAAAATTGTATCTGGTATTGTTTCAGGTGAGAATACAAATTTAGATTTACAACCATATAGCTCTAAAAGATTTAATTAGGATTTTTTTGTCAAAAAATTATTTAGCATATACCTTTCTTACATTAGCAGCTTTATTTTGGTCAGGAAATTTTATTGTCGGAAAATTTGCCACTTTATTCGAAGTTCCGCCACTTACTCTAAATTTTTTACGATGGGTCATGGTATGGTTCATATTGATACCTTTCACAATTAAAGAAATTTTGACGAAGAGGGATTATATAAAAAATAATTTTTTTACAATTGGATTAATGGGAATATTGTCAATTAGTACTTTCAACTCGGTAGTTTATTTTGCTTTAAACTTCACTCAAGTTATTAACGCTGTTTTAATGTTAGCTGCCATTCCTCCAATGATCATTATTTTTTCATCAGTTATGCAAATTGAAAAAACAAATATATTTCAACTCTCTGGATTATTTTTGTCAATAATTGGAGTTGGAACAATTATTTCTAATGCAGATATTCAAAAAATAATTTCCTTAAGTTTTAACAAGGGAGATATATGGATGCTAGTTTGTGTTTTGAGCTGGTCGTTATATTCAACATTACTAAAAAAAAACAAATTTAAATTATCTCAATTTTCTTTAATTCAAATTATGGTTTCAGTAGGATTAATATTTTTAGTACCGCAATTTCTTTATGAACAATCAATCGGATTAGACATTAAAATAAATAAAGCATCTATCTTTATTTTATTATATGTAGTTATCTTTCCTGCTATCGCTGCTTATTATTGTTGGCAGAAAGCAATTGAACTTATAGGACCAAATAGGTCATCGATGTTCATTCAGCTAATGCCACTTTTCAGCGCATTATTGGCAATAATAATATTTAAAGAAAGATTTCAATTATTTCATTTTTTTGGCGCAACTTTTATAATTTCTGGTATCTATTTATCTAATAGGAAAATTCAATGATAAAAGTTGCAGTTCTAGATGATTATCAAAACGTTTTTAAGGAAATTATCAATACCGAAGATCATAAAATTCAAATTGAATTTAAGGTTTTTACCGAACCATTTGAAAATGAAACAGAGACAAAAGTATTATTAGAAGATTTTGAAGCATTATTTATAATGAGGGAAAGAACTCCCATAACAAAAACTTTATTAAATAATTTACCAAAACTTAAGTACATTATGACATCAGGCATGAGAAATAATTCAATTGATTTAGAAGTTGCAAAAAAAAAAGGAATTGTGGTATGTGGAACTGACATTAATCCAAATCCTGCAGCTGAAATAACTTGGGCCTTAATACACGGACTTATGAGAAATATGAAAGTTGAGATAGATAATATGTTTCAAGGCTACTGGCAATCGACCATTGGAGCTGAATTAAAAGGAAAGAGGTTAGGCATTATAGGCCTTGGTAAGATCGGCACACGTGTTGCTAAAGTTGCAAAAGCATTTGAAATGGAAGTATCTGCTTGGAGTGAAAATTTAAATTTGTCCAATGCCAATGAATTAGGAATTTTACCAATGAGCAAAGATGATTTAATAAAAACCTCAGATATAATCTCTATACATGTTGTACTCGGAGAAAAATACAAAGACCTAATCAAATATAAAGAATTATCCATGATGAAAAATAGTGCTTTTTTGATTAACACTTCCAGAGGTCCAATCATTAATGAAAAGGATTTGATAAAGGCCTTAGAAAAAGAAATTATAGCTGGTGTAGGCTTAGATGTTTATGATATTGAGCCATTACCTCAAAATCATAAGCTAAGATTTTTACCCAATGCTTTACTGTTACCTCATCTTGGATATGTGACAGCAGAGAATTATAATAAATTTTATAATCAGATGTTAGAAAACTTGTTAGCCTGTCTAGATAATAAGCCGATCAGAGAAATAAATTAACTTTACATTTCTATTATTGATTGATTTTGATAAACTCATTTTGGGACACTGATTTGTTTTTTTTGATTAAAAATATGGCACAAAGTGCAGGGAAGTATGAAAAAATTATTGTCAATTGTATCTATTTTATTTTTAACTGGTTGTTACGGTTCTGCATCTTTAATAGGACCAGCTTCAGGAGTAGCCAGTGGTAAAGTCGCACAATCTGCTTTAACTACTTCCTTAAGTTATGCAGTAAAAGATAAAACTGGAAAATTTCCTGTGGAGCATGCAAAGAATTACGCAAAAGAAAAAAATAAACAAAACATGCCAGTGACAATTAAGACTGTAAAATGCGTTTCTTTTCTTGAAAATACTTCTCCCGAGTTTTGTGATAGAATGAAGAAAAAATTTGTTTCTTTACAAAATTCTATTGATAAAAGTTTTAAGGTTAAGAATTTAGATTAACTAGTTGGCAGTCCAGCAGCCTTCCAGCCTGGATCAACGCCATTACCACTAAAACCATCAGATAAATTATGAGCTTTAAAACCTTCTTTGGTTAATAACATCGCAGCCAATTGTGATCTCCCTCCAGCCGCACACATTACAACAATGTCTTTATCTGTCGATATTTCCTTTTTAACGTTTTCTACAAAGTTGGGATCGGGCTCTTGCCACTTTGATAAATCAGGACTGACTGTAATAAAATAAGTTTTTGAATTTAATGCTTCACTATTAGGTTTTTCACCATCTTTCCATTCTGCTTTTGTCCTAACATCTAACAGAACGCTATTAGGGTTATTTTTAAGGTAGTTTTTTAATTCAGAAGATTTAATTTGCTTAATCATAGTTGGCCCCATTTAATTATATGGGGCCAAATACTCAATGTGTTAATTTAGCGCTTGTTTAATATCTGCAACTATATCATCAGGATGTTCAATACCAATTGATAATCTTACATATCCTGGTGTTACTCCAGCAGCTAACATTTCGCTTTCAGTAAGTTGACTATGCGTTGTCGTAGCTGGGTGGATAGCTAAACTTCTAGCATCTCCAATATTTGCAACGTGGTAAAGCATCTTTAAGTTATCAATGAACTTGGCTCCTGCCTCTTTAGTTCCTAAATCCATTCCAACTAATGAACCAAAACCTCCATGCATATATTTTTTAGCTCTATCTCTGATTTCACCTTGGTAATTAGTAGGATAGATCACTTTTTTTACTTTCTTATGACCATCTAAAAAATTAACAACTTTCTCTGCGTTACTGCAATGTTGTTTCATTCTTAAAGCGACTGTTTCCAAACCTTGAATTATTTGAAAAGCATTAAATGGGCTTAAAGGAGCACCTAAGTCTCTCAATAAAACCACTCT
>MDTE01019497.1_pt1 | contig 11172 bp, 11 predicted proteins | sample 811231 | NCBI WGS metagenome assembly MDTE01 (sample SAMN05326651, study PRJNA326480) | marine metagenome | isolation source: seawater | place: Indian Ocean: Red Sea | collected 2010 | reverse complement strand
AGAACGATATGAAGATTTAATTTCACTTTTGGTTGCATTTTTTTTGAGGCCTAATTCTTCATATAAATTTTTTTTCATTTTTTATAAATTAGTGATTAAAGATAACCATCTTTTCTGGCTTGAATTGAGCTATTCGATTCAAACATTGCGGTTGATAAATATCTTTCACCAAAACTTGGAAGAATTACTATCAATCTTTTGTTCATTAGTTCTTTCCTCTCAGCGATTTTTATAGTTGCTGCTAAAGCTGCACCGCTGCTGATACCCGATAAGAGACCTTCTAATCGAGCTAATAAGCGCCCATAATAAAATGCTTCATCGTCATCTATTTTTATAATTTCATCAATTAATTTCGTATTCAGGACCTTAGGAACAAAACCTGCTCCTATGCCTTGAATCGAATGAGATCCTGCTTTTTCTCCAGAAATGACAGCACTTTTTTTTGGCTCAACAGCATAAATTTTGCAATTTGGATTTACTTTTTTTAGAAAACGTGCGCAACCAGTTATTGTTCCTCCTGTGCCAACTCCTGTAACGAGTCCATCTAAATTATTATTGGATTGTGCCCATATTTCTTGCGCTGTTGTTTTTTCATGAATATCTGGATTAGCGAAGTTCTCAAATTGATTAAACTGATAGCTACAGTCAATGCTTGAAGACAATTCATTAGCTAGATCTAAAGCTCCTTTCATTCCTTCTTTACCTGGTGTTAGCTGTAATTCTGCACCATAAGCTCTTAACATTGCCCTTCTCTCAATACTCATCGTATCCGGCATAGTTAAAATCAATTTATAGCCTTTAGCTGCAGCAACCATTGCTAATGCAATGCCAGTATTCCCACTTGTTGCTTCAATTAATGTTGTTTTGTCAGGTGCTATTAATCCTTCTTTTTCAGCTTTACATAACATTGAATAAGCAATTCGATCTTTAACAGATGCTGATGGATTGAAGCTTTCAAGTTTTGCTATGATTTCTGGATAACAATTAAAATATTTCCTTATTCGATTTAATTTTACTAATGGTGTATTTCCTACTAATGAAGTAATATCACTTGCTATTTCCATGAAAAACGTATGCAGAATTAAATCTTTACATTCTTATATTAAATGTATTTATAGATCTTTTATAAAAAAAATTTTAATTGAACTTATTTTTAAAACAACTTCTTGGAGAGATTGTTCTATAGTTTGTATATAATTCAGTATTTAATTCCTTTATGTATTCTCTTGAAATAAGTCTCAGATATTCACCTTTTCCTCTTTCAATTCAAAAGAAAGATTATGAGGATGTAAAAAGAATCTATGATGAAATTAAAGATTTTATGACTGGTAGTAGTAACCAAAACTCTAATTTAATTGAATTAAAATGTGAAAAAGTTCAAGATAAATTGATAACTGTTCTTGCGAAAGAAGTTATTTCTGTACAGATCTATGAAAAGTCAGCAGCGGCTGGAGGTTCAAAAAGACCTGGATTTTCTTTAGATACTTAATATGTTTGAAATCAAGGATACTTTGCATAATGAAGTACCTTATTTAGGTTTTGAAAATGTTAGTTTTTCATGGCCAGGGAAAAATATCAAAACAATAAATAATTGTAGTTTTTCTATTAATAAACCAGGATTATGGATGATAGTCGGTAAAAATGGAAGTGGGAAGAGCACCTTGTTTAAGTTAATAAGTGGAATTCTTAAACCAAGTAGGGGAGTAATAAATAATTTTGCCAATGTTGGTATGGTTTTTCAAAATCCTGATCATCAAATTTTGATGCCAAACTGTAGGAGCGAACTTCTGCTAAATATTAATCAAGAATTAAGTAAAGAAGAAATTAATAATAAAATTGATACTGTTTTAAAAAAAGTTGGATTATCTGGGTTTGATAAAAGGCCTGTTCATACACTTAGTGGAGGCCAAAAACAACGTTTAACTATTGCTTCTTCCTTGGTAAGCGATAAGAATTTTATTTTAATGGATGAGCCCACTGCATTTCTGGATAGGTCTAGTCAATTAAAAGTTTTAGAGATAATCAAAGATCTTACAAAGAATAAAAAAAATCCACTAACAGCTTTATGGATTACTCATCGTATTGAGGAATTAAATTTTGCAGATGCTATTGCAGAAATGAAGAATGGAAATTTATCAGATTGGCAAAAACCATTAAACTTTTAATATTATTAGTGGTTACCTCTTGTCATAAGGTACATGTAGGAGTTAAATTTTTATATATTCCTCGGTAGCTCAGCGGTAGAGCGATCGACTGTTAATCGATTGGTCGCAGGTTCGAATCCCGCCCGGGGAGTTTCTAATCACATCAACAAACTTTAAGAGACTTTCACAAGTCTCTTTTTTGTTTCTATGACTAGGTTTCTTCACAAAAGAACTTGTCAGAACAAATATATATTATTAACTATTTTTTTAAAAATAATCTGGTAATGTTCTGGTTTTTTTCAGAAAATTTGTGGGTGTTTTTTTCTGTATTTAGAAGGATTAAAACTGATATTTAATAGAGCATTTCTTCAGTTTTTTTCATTTTTATAAGTTTTATTTTTCTTTAGATCCTGATTTCAAGATTAAAGGAAAAAGTTTGAAAAATTTTGTTAATCAGTTTCTAAAAACTGATGTAATAAGTATGGGCTATTCAAATAGAAAAGTTTGGTATTGAATTGGTATCCAAAGAGATAGAGAGAAGATTGTGGAATCGATTTAACTTTATTGATTTAATACTAAACCCAAAAATTTTATTATTTTTTTTGATTAGAAGGAACATTAAATCTTTCTTTCTCAATCACCAAAGGAAATTTTAATGATCTTTGATTAATAAAACCAATATATTCTCCAATAATTCCTAAAGCAAATAAAATTGTTCCTGCAAATAATAAGTTTGTTACAGAAATCATTGCTACTCCAAAAGCAAATTTGTTCCAAAAAATTATTTTCGTTATCATTACTACTAAAGAAAATATTATTGATAAGAAACCTAGGGTTAATCCAAGAAAAGTAATTAATCGCATTGGTTTTCTAGAAGAAGTAATAATTCCTAAAATTCCGAAGTCGATAAGAAATGATAGAGAAGCAGAACTTTTCCCCGATTTCCTATTAGCACTGACATAGCTGATTGTTGACCATTTAAAACCTATCGCACATACTAAACCTTTTATAAAAGGATATGAATCTATAGAATCTCTTAAACTAGTTATTACTTTTTTATCATAAATACCGTAACCAGTTGTATTCTTAACCATTTTTTGGTCGGATAATTTTGATAATATCTTGTAGTATATTTTTTTTGTAAAAAAAAGAATTTTATTTTCCTTGCTAGAACTTCTAACAGCAAAAATTACTAAGTTATCTGTTTCCTCCCATTTTTTAATTAAATCCGGAATTAGCTCAGGTGGATCTTGAAGATCAGACATCAAAAAAATGTTTGCATCAGCATCTGGAGCTAAAAGGACATTTGCAGAGGACCTCACGAAGCCAAAGTTTGATACATTTGAGATATATCCTATTCTTTCATCTTTTTTCATTAATTTTTTAATGAAATCCAAGGTAGAATCTTCTGAACAGTTATCTGCAAAAATTATTGAGAAATTATAGGCTGTAATATTCTCAAGAACTTTATCAATACGATGATAAAGTTCTTCTAAATTTTTTCTTTCATTGAAGCATGGAATGCATATAGCAATTGATCTTTTCAAAATTAGAATTTCAAATAAACTTCCAAGAGTTATATTATTATAAGGGAATGGAAATTACCTTAAATAAGCTCTTAATTATTAATAAATTAGTGTTGAGGTCCAATCAATCATATCCTTAATCCCTTTTTTATAATTTATTTTTGGTTCCCAACCAAGCTTATTTTTTGCTTTTTTAATTGATGCTACAAAGAAATCTTGATCACTTTGTCTTCTTGGAATTTTATTATAAGCAAGTTGATCAAAATCTAATAATTCAGATAGTAAATTAAATAATTCTATTAAACTTAATGAATTTGAGATACCACCGCCGATATTAAATATTTCACCATTTAGTTTTTCTTTTGCGAAAAATGCCTTTTCATATAGATCTACAAGATCATTAGCATGGAGCACATCTCTAACTTGTTTACCTGAACCAGAAATTGTAAATGGTGAAATCTTTTGATTTGATTTTTTCTGATTTTTTTGTTCTAATGCTTTTTTGCAAAACCAACCTATCCAACCTTGATCTTTAGAAGCATGTTGTCGCCCTCCATAAATAGAGGAATGTCTAAAAACAACAGTTTTTAATCCATATACCCTAGCCCAATCTCGAACATATTGATCCGCAGCACCCTTTGAACAACCATATGGGGTTGAAAAGTCAAGTGGGAGATTTTCATCAAAACCTTCTGGATAATCTTCTACAGAAAATCTAGTTTTATTTTCTTTGTAATTCAACCAATCTAAATCTCCATAAACTTTATTTGTGCTACTAAAAGCCAATAAGGAATTAGGTGAATATTTTCGCATAGCCTCTAGAACATTAAATGTTCCTAATATATTAGTTTCAAGGTCATTTCTTGGGTTTGCAAGAGAAGTAGTCATTGCTACTTGACCAGCAACATGACAAATATAATCAAATGATCCATTAACTTTAAAAATATTTTCTAAGCTATTTTTATTTTTTAAATCGATTTGGAAAAATTTTAAATTTTTATTATTAGTACAACTTTTTAGCCAACTTAAATTGATATCTGAGCCTTGTCTAACTAATGAATCTAAGACAAAAACTTCATAATTTTTTTTTAAAAAGAAAGCGGATAAATTACTTCCTAAAAAACCACACCCACCTGTAATTAAAATCTTCATTTGAAAAATATTACCATATTAATTGTTTAATTTTTTCTTTCATATAAATTATCTAAATCAGGCACGAATGAATTTGGTTCGTTTTCTCTTTCGGGAATATATCCAATTAATAATTGCCCTTTCGCGTTCAATCTTTTCCATTCTTTTTTAGCAAAATTAATTATGGATATTGGAGAACCACTGCCAATATTAAAAACTAATGGAACACCTTTTATAACATCTTTTCGTGAACAGCAATTTATTAAATGTTTTACAACTTCTTCAACCGGTATAAAATCTCTAATTTGATTACCCTTTGTCATTTTGAAGTCTAAACCATTTAATGCTGCATTTCTTAGAGAAGGCCAAAAATTCATTTTATTTTGACCTGCTCCATAAGCTGAAAAAATTCTAGGATAAATAAATTCTGTTTCATAGGTTTTGCATAATGCCTCTAACATATAAAAACTTGCTACTTTACTTCTTGCATAATTATTTGTTGGCATTAAGGGAGCATTGCTTGGTATCGTCTTATATTTATCTGAGCTCAAACCATATTCATGGCAAGAACCTGTGAAAATACATCTTTTAACATTTGCTTTTATAGATTCTTCCATTAATTTTATCGATCCAAGGATGTTTGTCTTTGTTAACTCTTGTATGGAAGCTTTTTTTGGACTTACACCTGCTGAAGCCAAATTAAAGACGACATCTACTTCTTCTAAATCATGCATATTTATTTCTAATAAATCTTTATTAAGCCACTTGATATTTTTATCATAATTTTGGGAGTCTAAATAACCTTTTTTCAATGCAATGATTTCATATCCTTTCCTTTTTGCAAGATTTGTTAAATGCGAACCTATAAATCCAGAAGCACCGGTTATAAATAATTTCATTATTTAAATGTTTAAGTAAATTTAAGTTTTTAAAAAGTGTTCAAGATCTTCCTTACAGTATTTATCGATTTTATTTGGACTTAAATAATAGTTTTTATACCATGAGAATGTTCTTTTAACTGATTCATCAAAATTCCATCTTGGTTCCCAATTAATTAAATCTTTTGCTTTATCTATGTTTAATCCAAGGAATCTTGCCTCATGAAACTCTTGATTACTTGAAATTGTTTTCCAAGAAACAGGCCAAAAATTCTCAGCTTTCTTAACTAAATCAATTACTTTTTTATTTGAGTCAAGATTAGGTCCAAAGTTAAATGCAGATGCTAATTCAATATTATTTTCAAAAAGTTTTTCAGCCAGTTTTAAATAACCAGATAAAGGATCTAAAACGTGTTGCCAGGGTCTTATTGAATTTGGATTGCGAATAGTAATTTCTTGGTTTGAAATTATAGACCTTATTAAGTCAGGAATTATTCTATTTTTAGACCAATCTCCTCCACCAATAACATTCCCAGATCTTACGCTAGCAATTAGTAAATTATTTTTTTGATAGTTTGACTTGCCACAAAAACTTGATCTAAACGATTCTATAGCAATTTCAGCTGCTGCTTTACTACTACTATATGGATCATATCCACCTAGTGGATCAGTTTCTTTAAAATAGTTTTCTTGATCATTATTCTTATAAACTTTATCTGTAGTAATACAAATACAAACGCATTTATTTTTAATAAATTTAAGAGAATTGAGTAAATTAAATGTTCCCATTACATTTGTTTCCCAAGTTTTTAAGGGCTCTATATAACTTTCAATAACTAATGGCTGAGCTGCCATATGGAAAATGATGTCAGGTTGAAATTCTAATATCAATTTTTCTAAGAGTTTTTGATTTGTAATATCAATAACATGATGATTTAGTTTTTGTTTTAATTTTAGTTCGTCAAACAAATTTGGTGATGTAATTGGTTCTAAACTAATTCCAGAAATATTTGCTCCCATTTGCAAAAGCCAGTATGAAAGCCAAGATCCTTTAAAACCTGTATGACCAGTTACTATGACCTTTTTTTTATTCCAAAAGGAAATTTTTGGATTTTTAAGATTCATATTTTTTTGTCCAAATCTTTACCAAATTTTCCAAGGTGCTTTATTAGAATCCCATAACTCTTGTAAAACAATCTTATCTCTTAAGGTATCCATTGGCTGCCAAAAACCGCTATGGTGAAATGCAGAGAGTTCATCTGATTCTGCAAGTTTTTGCATTGGTTTTTGTTCCCATGAGCAAAAATCATTTTCAATTAAATCTATTGTTTCAGGTTGAAGAACAAAAAAACCGCCGTTAATCCAGTTGCCGTCTCCTTTAGGTTTTTCGTTAAATCCCAAAACTTTACCTCTTTCGAAAGCTAAAGATCCAAATCTACCTGGTGGCTGCACTGCAGTAAGAGTGGCTTTTCTTCCTTTTTCAAAATGGAACTCGATAAGTTTACTTATATTTATATCAGCTAAGCCATCTCCATATGTGAAGCAGAAAGTTTCATTACCAATGAATTCTTTTACCCTTGAAAGTCTTCCTCCCGTCAAAGTATCCTTACCCGTATCTACGAGTGTGACTTTCCAATCTTCAGAATTCACATTATGGGTAGTAATTGAGTTTTTTTGAAGATCCACAGTAAAGTCCCTTGAATGTAAATAATAATTTGCAAAATATTCTTTAATTAAATATCCTTTATAACCGCAACAAATTATAAATTCTTTGATGTCATAGCAGCTATAAATTTTCATGATGTGCCATAAAATTGGAAATCCACCAATCTCAATCATTGGCTTTGGTTTAATTGTTGTTTCCTCTGAAAGTCTTGTCCCTAATCCACCAGCTAGTATAACGGCTTTCATATTTTTATAAACTTATTAAACTTATTAAAATCGATAAAAGGAATTATTTTTAAAAATTTGACAAAAAGTCATTTATTGTTTTATGCAATCTCATAAACATTCCATCTGTTAACCCATGATGTACTGGTAATAAAACACCTTGTTTCATTATTAAATCAGAATTTTTATAGCCATATTCACTAATCTTTTTATTAATATTTTTAGTCATAGGCTGCTTGAGAATATTACCAGTAAAAACCACTCTGGTTTGAATATTACGTTCCTCTAGATAAATTTGAAATTCTCTTCTAGTAAAAGGTGCGCTTTCTTTAATTAATATTGGATAAGCAAGCCAAGCTGTATCAACGTTTTTATTTTGTAAGGGATTCATAAAAAAATCATTGTGCTTTTCAAAAAAGTCAAATTGTTTTTTGAAGTTATTTTGTCTAGTTAAAATATTTTGCTTTAGTTTTTTTAGTTGCGTCAAACCAAAAGAAGCACCAACTTCATTTCCTTCGACGTTGTACCCTACTTTTTCAAAAACGAATTTTGCATCATATTCAATCCCTTCTAAAGAAACATTAAATCTATTATTTATGGATTCACTTTTCTCATCAAATAAAGATGAACTTCTTCCCCACGATCTCAGGAGTTTAGCTTCAGATAAAACATTTTCATCGTTTAAAGCTAAAGCTCCTCCGTTGCCAGCACAATTAATGATATGTGATCCATAAAAACTTGTGATTGATATATCTGAATAAAAGCCACTACTGTTACCATCTATTTTTGCTCCTAACGTATCTGCAGAATCCTCAATAACAACTAAGTTATATTTGTCTGCAATTTTTCTTATTAGTGGCCAATCACAAAGATTTCCAAGTAAATTTGGCGCTAATATAGCTTTCGTGTTTTCACTAATATTTTTTTCAATCTGCTCACAATCTATACAATAAGTATTTAAATCAACATCTACAAAAACAGGAACTAAATTGTTTTTAACGAGGCAACCAACAGAAGTTGAAAATGTTAATGCAGGAGTGATTACTTCTGAACCTTCAGGTAAATTTAATGCTTCAATCCCTATATATAAAGCAGATGATCCTGAATTTACATATAAACAATATTTTTTATTAAAAAGCTTGGCTATTTGGCTTTCAAACATTCTTGAGTAATTACCCATTTGAGTAGACTCACCAAGACATTTTATAACTGCGTCTATTTCCTCTTTGCCATATACAGTTTTTGCGTAAGAAATTGGTTCTAAATCCAAAACCTGATAAATCTTAAATATATCATGATTATTTAAAAATAATGAGTCTTTTTTAGGTTATAAACAAGGAAAACTTCAAGAAATGAACTATAAATTTATAAGATTTATCAATAATCATCGTTTAAAAAATAATGATTTTTATGCTTTTTCTAAATTAACTCTTTATCTATTATTGAAAAATATTAATTAAAAGTTAATCGTCCCACATGTCTTGTTTATCCTTTTCCATATTATTTTTTTCCAGTAAATTTAGTCTATATTCCTTTGAATCTTCTTCGAAATTTTGTGAGTTTTCGTCGCTAATAAATTTTTCTTTAATTTGTTTGATTTTAATGTCAAATTTATCTCCATAAAAACTAGACATTTCTATCCATGCTTCCATTTCTTCCTCTTTCCCAATTGTATCGTTTATCTGATGGCTAATTATCTCGTGAACAAATTCTTTTAAGTCTTGATGGCTCATAGATTCAACTTTATTTTGTATGTATTGTTCTTTAAGATATTGAATCTGTTTTTTGGATAAATCAGAATATTTTAAAGTTTTATTTTTCATAAATATTTAATTTAGTTTCAATACAAAGCTAGCTAATCACATTTTAAAGTTGAATTTAAATCACTAAATTTTTACATGCTTTTTCAAAAAAAACTGTTGTAAAACAAAAAGTAGAGCTTAATGATCTTAATTAGCATTAACTTAATTATCTTCGAAGGTACTCTTATACTAAATTTTTAATAAATTGCTCTTAACTAGTGAAAATTTATATTCAATTATTAAGTAATTATTAATAAAATCGAAAGAATTTATAAAATTTATATTTTCTTTTGAGTTAATTTTTCTTCCTGATTGATTGGTGTCATTAGTTTTTCTATTAAAATAACTTATTAAAGGTTTTTTATTTGGTCTGCAATAAGGGTAAATTGTTGAGAGAATCGTTATACGGAAATTTTAATTTTATTTTAATTATCTGATAGATATGAAAATTTCAATTCTCTTAATTGAAGATGATCGTGATATGCGTGATTTAGTAGCTGGTCATCTGGAGCATTCTGGGTTCGATGTTCAAAAAGCTGAAGATGGTATTAAAGGACAAGCATTAGCTTTGCAATACTCACCAGATTTAATATTACTTGATTTAATGCTGCCAAGTGTTGATGGTTTAACTTTATGCCAGAGACTTAGAAGAGATGAAAGAACATCAAATATCCCAATTCTGATGATTACAGCATTAGGCGGTCTTAAGGATAAAGTTACTGGATTTAATTCTGGTGCTGATGATTATATTACTAAGCCGTTTGATTTAGAAGAGTTACATGTCCGAATAAAAGCCTTATTAAGAAGAACTAATAGAGCATTGATAAATTCTAGTAACCAGCAAGAAATCTTAAATTATGGTCCTCTCACCCTTGTCCCTGAAAGATTTGAAGCTATTTGGTTTGAATCCCCAGTTAGATTAACGCATCTTGAATTTGAATTACTACATTGTCTTTTACAAAGGCATGGTCAAACAGTTTCACCAGCTTTGATTTTAAAAGAGGTATGGGGATATGAACCAGACGATGATATTGAGACAATTAGGGTTCATATTAGACACTTACGTACTAAACTTGAACCTGATCCACGTAAGCCTATATACATTAAAACTGTATATGGAGCTGGATATTGTCTTGAGTTACCAATCGGTTCTCAAGTTGAAATTGCTAGGCAAGAGTTTATTCAAGCAAGAAATCCAGATTTGATAAATTCTGCAGCAGATTAATCTCATATATCCTCCATTGAAATTTTTATAAAAGTAGTTTCCCATGCCAATTTAGGTTGAATATTTTTTTTTAATAGATATTTTAAATTTTCAAGTTTTTTAATCAAATCAATATTTTTTGTTTTTCTCCACCAAATAGTTTGAACTAAGTTGACTAAATCAATTTGTTGATAAATTTCTAATTTTTCAGATACTATTTTAGATACTTCTAATATTTCGAGACTATTTTTTATTGGAGAATCTAATTTATTTATAATTTCATCTGAAAAATCATTCCAAATTTCAATATTCTTCATTAATTGATTTGGAGATCCATTTGCAGAGTTTATTAAATCATCAATTTTTAATTTTGTACTAATATTTAATTTTGAAGTATCTAAATAATCTTTCAAAATAGATTTTATTTGTTTACTTGAAAAGGACTGAAATCTGACTAATTGACATCTCGAGATGATCGTATCTAAAAGAATGTTTAATTTAGATGTCAGTAAAATAAAAATGCCATTACTAGGTTCTTCTAATGTTTTTAAAAGGCAATTTGAGGCTGCTTCGTTTAAGAGATGTGCATCAATTATT
>MDTE01058127.1_pt1 | contig 11173 bp, 10 predicted proteins | sample 811231 | NCBI WGS metagenome assembly MDTE01 (sample SAMN05326651, study PRJNA326480) | marine metagenome | isolation source: seawater | place: Indian Ocean: Red Sea | collected 2010 | reverse complement strand
TTATATTTCCTTCTATTAATTCCAATTATTTTTCATTTAGTGAAATATCAAATTATAAACTTAATGATTAGCTCTCCAGATAATTGTTTAAAAATTTTTAAAAGTAATAATTTTCTTGGCTTTTTAATATTCCTAAGCTTTGTGTTGGGTAAAATTTAGAAATGATGAAAGAATTACCAACAATTAAAAGACTGTACCATGACTACACTAAAAGATATCTTAATAAGATAATAATATCTTTAATACTTTCTCTAATAGTTGCGGGAAGCACATCTTCAATTGCTTGGCTTTTAGATCCAGCAATAAAAAAGATCTTTATTGAAAAAGACCAAACGTTAATAATAATTATTCCTATATTAATTATTTTTGCATTTTCTGCAAAAGGACTTTCTCTTTATTTGGCCAAAGTAACTATGATTAGAGTTGGAGAAAATGTAAAAAGAGATGTTCAGTCTGATATGATGAAAAATATATTAAGAGCTGATACACAAGTTATCGATAACAGACACTCAGGTGGATTTATAAATAATTTAAATAACGATGTTGGAATGATTACAAATTTAATTAGTGTTGCAATATTAAATTTATTTAAAGATAGCCTAACATTGATTGGTCTTTTGGGAGTAATGTTTTATCAAAATTGGAAATTATCTGTTTTCGCAATGATAATGATACCTTTAGCAAGTATTGCAGCAAAAAGTTTAGGAAAAAGAATTGGAAAAGTTTCAACTGAAGCGATGGAGAGATCTGAAAAACTAGTAACTTATCTTATGGAAATATTCAAAAATCATAGACTTATGAAAATTTTTCAGAATGAAAAATACGAGGAAACAAAAGCGATAAAGAGAATTAATGATTTAATGGAAAAATCTGTAAAAATTGGAACTATATTTGTTCGCGCGTCACCGATTATGGAAACATTAACTGGAATAATGATAGCTGGATTAATTTATTATTCAGGAAAATTAATCTTAAATGATGAAATTGATATTAACAATTTTTTCTCATTTTTAGCAGCAATGATGTTAGCCTACCAACCTGTAAGATCTCTGGCTACATTAAATATGTCAATCAGACAAGGCTTGTCAGCAGCTAAAAGAATTCTTCCTGTGATAGATGAAAAAAATAAAATTTCTGACAATGAGGATGACAAAGAATTAAATTTTACCAATGCAAATATTGAATTCAAAAATGTCAAATTTAATTATAAAAATGAAGAAAATGAGGTCTTAAAATCAATTAGTCTCAACTTTATGGGGGGGAAAACTACATCTTTAGTTGGTTCTAGTGGTGCAGGTAAATCTACAATTTTAAATCTTATACCAAGATTTTACGACCGAACATCTGGTGATATTACCATAGATAATCAATCTATTTATAAATCTAAAATTTCTTCTTTAAGAAAAAGAATATCTCTTGTAAGTCAAGACACTACATTGTTTGACGATAGTATAAGAAACAATATTGCTTACGCAAATTTAAATGCAAAAGATGATGAAATTATAAGGGCAGCAGAAATGTCTTTTGCTAGTGAATTTATAGAAAAACTTCCAAAAAAGTACGACACAGTCATTGGAGAAAGTGGAGTAAGGTTATCAGGTGGTGAAAAACAAAGATTGTCAATTGCTAGAGCAATGTTAAAAGAAAGTTCCATAATTTTATTAGATGAGGCTACATCTTCCTTAGATTCAGAAACTGAGGATAAAATTCAAAAAGCAATTACAACTTTAACACAAAATAAAACTACAATTGTTATCGCTCATCGACTATCAACAGTTTTAAATTCAGATAAAATTTATGTTATAGACTCAGGTAAAGTTGTTGGCGAAGGTACACACCAAGAATTACTAACTGATTCTATAATTTATAAAAATTTTTATGACAAACAAATTAGTAAATAAATGATTTACATTTATAGGTTTTTTATAAATTTAGTTTTTATTTTATCGCCAATAATTATTCTCATAAGATTATTAAAAAAAAAAGAAGATCCAAAAAGAATTAAAGAAAAGTTTTGCAAATTTACTAAAGAAAGAAAAAAAGGTAAATTAATCTGGATCCATGTGGCAAGTGTTGGGGAAATGCTTAGTGTGGTACCATTAATAAAAAAATTTGAAAAGAAAAAAAAAATAAATCAAATTCTTCTCACTTCTTCAACATTAAGTTCAGCGAATTTATTTAAAAAAAAAAAATTTAGTAAAACAATTCATCAATTTTTTCCTATTGATACAAACTTTCATACAAAAAAATTTTTAAATTATTGGAAACCTTCACTAGCAATATTTATAGAGTCTGAAATTTGGCCAAATATGATTTTGAATTTAAAAAATAAATCTATTAAACATATTTTATTAAATGCAAGGATAACTAAAAGATCATTCAAAAATTGGAAAAAAGTTAAAACTTTATCTGAAAAGCTATTTGGTAATTTTGATAGCGTCTATCCGCAAAATTCAGAGTCAGAATTTTTCTTGAAAAGATTGGGAAGTAAAAAAATAGTTTTTTTAGGAAATTTAAAATTTTCAAATACTAACGAATCAACAAAAAATATTTTAAATAAAAAAATTTTAAAAAATAAAAAAATATGGTGTGCCTCTAGCACTCATCCTGGTGAAGAAATTATAGCAGCTAGAACCCATTTTAATTTAAAAAATACCATTCAGAATATTTTAACAATTATAATTCCACGTCATATTGACAGAACTCAAAAAATAATTTCTGAGATTGAAAAACTAGGACTCAAGTCACAGCTATTTAGCTCAAGTAAAAAGATAAATTTGGATACTGATATTTATATTGTTGATGCATATGGAGAAACCAAAAATTTTTTTAAAATTAGTAAATTAGTTTTTTTAGGAGGTTCATTAATTAATCATGGAGGACAAAACCCTCTAGAAGCAGCAAGATTTGGTTGCAAAATTGTACATGGAAAATATATCGATAATTTTAAAGAGGTATACTCTCTATTAAAAATTAACAAACAGTCGACTAAAATAAAATCTCAGAGACAACTTGATTTTATTGTGAAAAAATCTTTTGCTGATAAAAATAAGTCAAATATTTTTATCAATAAACTTAAAATAATTGGAAATAAAATTTTAGAAAAAAACGAAAAAGAGATAGTTAAATTGATCTAATATATAACATGCAATTAAAAAAACCCTTGTTTTGGGATTTTAAAAAACCAAATCTATATGCCAATTTTTTAAGAATTTTTTCTATATTTCCAATAGTTTATAACAAGCTATTTATAAACAAAGTTGTTATTAATAATTTAAAAACAATTTGCGTGGGCAATATATATTTAGGTGGAACAGGTAAAACACCAACTTGTATATACATCAACCAAAAAATTAAAAATTCAAATAATAAAACTACTTTCATAAAAAAATTTTACAAAGATCAAATAGATGAACAAAATCTTCTTAAGAAAAATGGTAATTTGATTTGTAGCTCAAGCAGAATTAAAGCAGCAAATATTGCAAAATCAAAAAGAGTTGATTTAGCAATTTTTGATGATGGCCTTCAGGATAAAAACATTGATTATGATATTAAAATAGCCTGCTTCAACTCAAAATCATTAATTGGAAACGGATTGGTTCTTCCTGCTGGTCCTCTACGAGAGCAAATAAAAAATATAAAAAATTATGATGCTGCGATAATAAATGGCAATGGTGAGAATATATCAAAATTTAAAAAATATTTAAAAAGTATAGATAAAAATTTAAGAATATTTGAAGGAAGATATCTCCCTGATAAGAAGATTAAAAAACTTCAAAAAGAAAAATTTATAGCTTTCTCAGGTATTGGAAATCATTTTTCATTCCTAGATACTTTAAATAATAATAATATTAAAATATTAAAACACTTTCAATTTCCTGATCACTATAACTATGAAGATAAAGATATTTCTTTAATAAAAAAACAAGCTAAAATTCTTAATTGCAAAATTATAACAACGGAAAAAGATTTTTTTAGGTTAAATATTAAAAATAAAAAAAATATAGAATACTTGAAAATTAAAATTAAAATCAAAAAAGAGAAAGAATTTATTAATTTTCTCAAAAAAATATGAAAAAAATAAAATACTTTATTCAATTTTTATTTATAATTTTATTTTTTAAAATTTTTAAATTTTTAGGATATAAAAAATCTTCAGATTTAGGTGGGTTTATTTTTAAATTATTTGGTAGTTTATTTAGATCAAAAACAGTTGTTAAAAAAAATTTTTCTAATCTTAAAAAAAGATTAAAAAATATTGAATATAATAAATCTATAAATGAAGTTTGGGAAAATTATGGAAGAATATTTTCAGATTATGTTTTTTTAGAAAAATTTAGAAAAGGTGACCTAGATCAATTTGTAAAAATTGAAGGTTTAGATGTACTTAATCAAGTAAAAATTGATAATCAGCCTGTGGTATTTATATCCGGACATTTCAATAATTTTGAATTAATGGCAATGTATATAGAAAAAAATAAAATAGATATTTCTGCAATTTATAGACCATTAAACAATTTATATTTAAATAAAGTAATGGAAAATATTAGAAGAAATTTTATTTGCAGAAAACAAATACCAAAAGGAAAAGCTGGAACTAGAAAACTTTTAAAATCTTTTAAAGAAGGTTCTTCAATTGCAATAATGATAGATCAAAGAGTAAGTGAGGGTGAAAAAATACCCTTTTTTGATAAACATGCGCTAACTACTACTATTCCCGCTCAATTAGTCAAAAAATTTAACTGCAAAGTTGTACCTGTTCATATTCAAAGAGATAAAAAATATTATTTTACAATAAGTTTTTTAAAACCAATTAATATTGACAATAAAAATACATTAGAAGAAATTTCTCTTAAATTAAATTTGTGGTTAGAAAAAATGATTCTTAAACAACCAACTCAATGGATTTGGACACATAATCGTTGGAAACTATAAATTATTTATTTTTTTTCAATTCTTTGATGTGCTTCAATATATGAATAATATGGTTCCTGTAATTCTACGTTCCAATAATTGAGATTTTTTAGGCCTATTTCTTTTCCTGAGACTGCACAAATAACGAAATCTCCATCTTCAATTACTTCAAAATTATTTGGCAAATATTTTAATTTTGCTAATTTTTTAGTCATTTTTGCTTTATATAACTATACATGAATATTGGAATTATTGGAAGTGGTGGTAGAGAACATGCTATTTGTGTCTCATTAAAAAAATCAAAAAAAATAAATCAAATTTACTGTTACCCGGGAAACGCTGGAACCGATGGTATTGCAAATAATATAAATATTGATTTAGAAAATTTTGATGAATTAAAAAATTCAATATTAAAAAAAAAAATTGATTTAGTAGTTGTCGGTCCTGAGCAACCATTAGTAAATGGTTTAGTAGATTTTCTTGAAAAGTTTGAAATAAAAGTTTTTGGTCCTAACAAAGTTGCTTCACAGCTGGAAGGATCAAAAATATTTACAAAAGAGTTATGTAAAAAATATAATATCCCAACAGCAAATTTTGGAATTTTCGAAAATAGAGAAGATGCAAGAAAATTTGTTGAAAATTCTAATCACCCCATTGTAATTAAAGCGAATAATCTTGCGTCTGGAAAAGGTGTATATATTTGTAATGAAAAAAAAGAATCGCATAAAGCAATAAATGAAATATTTGACGGTAAATTTGGTAAAGCAGAAAATTTATTAATTGAGGAATTCCTTGATGGTGAAGAGATGAGTTTCTTTGTAATTTCTGATGGTAAAACAGTCAAATGCTTCCAAACTGCACAAGATCATAAAAGAGTACTTGAAGGCGATAAAGGAAAGAATACGGGTGGTATGGGAGCATACTCACCATCACGTTTAATAAATAATAATTTAGAAGAAAAGATTTTAAATAAAATTATATATCCTACTCTAAAAGGTTTGTCAGAAAAGGGTTCAAACTTTAATGGGTTTTTATATGCTGGTTTAATGATTATTGATAATGAACCTTATTTAATTGAATATAACGTAAGAATGGGAGATCCTGAATGCCAAACAATACTTCCAAAGCTTAAAACAGATTTGTTAGAAATTTTTTTGGCAGTATGTGAGGAACGTCTTAATAAAATAAATATAGAATGGTCAGATAAAAAAAGTTTATGTATAGTTGTATGCTCGAGAGGATACCCTGATAATTTTGAAAAAAATATAGAAATAGCAAATATCAATAATATAAGTTTAGATAATAATAATTATTTATTTCATGCAGGAACTATCAAAAGGAATAATAAAATTTATGCTATAGGTGGAAGAGTTTTAAATTTTGTTTCATTATCAGATAATTTTTCATCTGCAAAAAATGAAATAATCAAAAATTTAAATTTATTGAGCTGGTCGGGTGGTTTTTTTAGAAAAGACATAGGTTATAAAGTTATAGATCAATGAGAATAATATCTGGAATTTTTAGAGGAAAAAAAATTTTAGAACCAAACGACTCCAAAACAAGACCTTTGAAGGATTTGGTAAAAGAATCTATTTTTAATATCATTAAGCATTCGAATAAATTTAATGTAAATTTAAGTGAATCAAATATATTAGATTTATATTCTGGAGTTGGATCTTTTGGGATTGAATGCTTATCTAGAGGAGCAAAAAAAGTAATATTTGTAGAAAATTACTCAAAAGTTTTACTAATTTTAAGAAAAAATCTGAAAAGTTTGAATTCAATAAATAATTATGAAGTTTTAGAAGAAGATATAGAAAATTTGAAAAAAACTCATTTTAATGAAAAATTTAATATAATTTTTTTAGATCCACCATTTAAATATAAGGAATTAAATTTTTTATTAAATAATATTTACAAATTAAATATTATCCAAAAAAAGGGAATTATAATCCTACATAGGCATAAAAAAGAAAATAATATCTTTGTAGAAAATTATAATGTAATTGAAGAAAAAAAATATGGCCTTTCAAAAATATTTTTTTTAAGTTTAACTGATCAATAAACTTTTGGTTTTAGTCTTTATAAGCTCTACAGCAGGCTGATCGTATGGGTTTAAATTTAAACACTTGCCTAATAAAATGGTCTCTAAAATAAAGAAACTAAATAATTCGCCTAAAATTTTTTCGTCTCGTTTTTTTAAATCAAAGCTTCTAAATGGAATTTTTTTTTGACGAAAAACTTTCTCAGAAGCCAATTTTTGAGCTTTTCTAATCTGGTTAATACTTTTATTTTTTAAATATTTATGAGTTTCGTAAATATAATCTTTATTAATTTTTGGCGATTTGTTTTCATCTACATTAAAAAATGTGTAAAAATTATTTCTAAATCCATCGAGATATAATTGCATAACACTATGATTGTCTTTAGGCATGTTTGAAATAATTGGCAATATTCCCTTTTTGTGTTTACCTAAACTTTCAGCTACCAATTGCTGATACCAATTAAAAAAATCTTGAGATCTTTCATCATAGTTAATTATAATTGAATTAAATTTTTTTTTCTTTACAAAATAAAGTATTGAAGAAACATTTAAAATAAGTGAATTAACAAACTTTTTATTTTTTATCAGCATATTGAATTGCTTAAAATTTTTTGACTTTAAACCCATTAAATCAGCTGGCAACATACCTACTTCTGACAATACTGAATATCTGCCTCCTATATAATTATTGTGATGAACAATGTCTGCTTTTAATTTTTCTGCCAATAAATAAAGAGAACTTTTTTTATTTTCAGTTATAAATATATTGTCGCTTTTTTTTTTTATTAAAATATTTACATTAGCTATTGTTTCAACTGTATTACCTGATTTTGAGACTACAATATTTACAGATTTTTTTTTTTCTAAAATAAAATGACTTGAATCAAGATTATTTATGAATTCAAATTTTGGTTTTATTTTATATTTTAAAAAATTATATATTGCTTTTGTACCTAGAGAGGACCCTCCCATTCCTATTAATCTAAAATTATTATATTTTTTAAATTTTTTAATTATTTCATTGCTAAAACTGTATTTATAATTTTTGCTGAGTGATTTTAAAATCTGGTTATCTTCTTTTAAAAGTATTTTAAATTTTTTTTTTTACATAATTTGTATTTAAATTTGTTTTAAAGTTTCTGAAATTTATGTTTTTATTAAGCATACTTACTTAATTTTTTTCAAGATATTTTCTTCTAAGTTGCTACTTTTTCCTTCAGTAGAATTATTCTTTTTTGTTTTGTCTTTATTAACCAAACTTTCGAAACTATTTTCAGAATTATTGTCTTCAATTGCACTATTAGAATTACTACTTGTTGAATTTGTGCCTCCCTTTGGTTCTGGCATTTCGTTAAAATTGGGAGGCAATTCTAGTGGGTTTTTTTTAATAACTAAAAATTCATTCCCTTGGTCTAATTTTTTACTTTCAAATCCTTTTTTGACATCTTGGCATCCGCTAAGAAAAAAAGCGGCTAATATAAAGTAAATAAAATAATTAAGTTTTTTCATTTTTTTTTTTACTAAAAAAAATTTCTAATAATATAAGCATAAAAACTCCTAATGTAATAAAAATATCTGCAATATTGAATACAAACCAGTGCAAATTTTCTATATGAAGATCGATGAAATCTGGAACGGCTCTATAATAAATACGATCATATAAATTACCTAGAGCTCCACCAAATACCATTAGCAAAAAATATCTTTTTGAATCAATGCTGCTCAAGATCATAAAAAATAAAATTATACAAATAAATATTATTAAAAATGTTACAATATTATACAAAAGGTTTTCATGAAATGAAAAAAGCCCAAAAGCAATTCCCTTATTCCAAATTAAATAGATATTTAAAAATTTAGAGGTAAATATTTCTGAACCAAGTAATTTATCATCTAAATAAATTACATATATTTTAGAAAATCTATCTAATAAAAAAATTAATAAGACTAAAAATAAATTAGTAAGAAAATTTTTTTTTATGTTTTTTGAGATCATTAAGTATGTCTTTGGCAAGGTGTCTCGTTTATTTTCCAACAAACTGGACACTTGGATCCCTTTGCTTTACTTGTAATTGCAATCGTTTCAATATCAACTTCATATTCAACATTTGCTTTCGAGGTAATGCAAAGTTCAGAAAAATCTACATTCTTTGTTAATTCTCTCAATTTTTCATTTAATTGTATTTTTAAATCTGCCTCTAAACTTGATCCAATTTCTTTACTGGCTCTTTTTTCTTCAATACTTATGTTACAAATATTTCTAATCTGAATTAGTTCGATCCATTTTTTATAAACTATTTCATTTTTAAAATTTGATGGAATTTCTATAAATTTTTCTAAATGAATACTCTTTCGATCTTTAATTAATAACCTGTAAATTTCTTCAGTTGTAAAAGATAATATTGGAGCAAACCACTTTAAAAGAGAGTTTAAAATGATATTAAGGACCTTTATTGTTGATTTTCTTTTTTTTGAATTTTTGTCATCACAATAAAGGCAATCTTTTCTAATATCAAAATAAAAAGCAGACAAGTCAACTGTACAAAAATTTAGTAATTCTTTATATAAGTTATGAAAATCATAATTTTTAAAATATTTTTTAAATTTATTATTTAAATGAAAAATTTTATGTAACATAAACTGTTCCAACTCAGGTAGTTCAGTTAAATCTAATTCTTCTAAATTTATGTTTTCAAAATTGTCATTTATATTTCCAAGTAAGTATCTAAATGTGTTTCTAATTTTCCTGTATGAATCAGCATGCTGATCTAATATTGAATAGTCTATTCTTAAATCTTCTGCATAATTTGATGAGGCTACCCATATCCTTAAAATATCAGCACCATATTTTTTTAAAATATCATCAGGAGCAATTACATTTCCTAACGATTTGGACATTTTCAAACCTTTGCCATCTACAACAAATCCATGGGACAGAATTGACTCAAATGGAGCTCTACCTCTTGTTCCGCAAGATTCTAGTAATGATGAATGAAACCAACCCCTATGTTGATCTGACCCCTCTAAATACATTGATGCCGGCCATTTTAAATCATCTCTTTTTTCAAGAACAAATGAATGTGTAGAGCCGCTATCGAACCAAACTTCAACTATATCACTCAATTTTTCATAATCTTCAGCTTTATATTTTTTGCCTAGAAATCTTTGAGGATCATCTGAGAACCAACAGTCAGAACCCTCTTTTTCATAAATAGACGCAATATTTTCTATAACTGCGTCATCAGCTAAAATTTCTTTTGTTTTTTTATTTACAAAAATTGGAAGTGGTACACCCCAAACTCTTTGTCTAGAAACACACCAATCTGGTCTTGTTTCAATCATTGACTTCAATCTTTCTTTACCTTTGCTTGGGTAAAAAGTAGTTTCATCAATAGCATTTAATGCTTTATCTCTTAATTTGTGACTTTCCATTGAAATAAACCATTGTGGTGTAGCTCTATGGACTAGTGGAGCTTTAGATCTCCATGAATGTGGATAAGAATGAACTAGTTCACCGTTAAATAATAATTTTTTTTGTTCTTTAAGTTTTTCAATTACAGTTGGATTTGCTTTAAAAATATGAATTCCTTCAAACAATTTAACATTATTTGTATACTTTCCATCTCCATCAACTGTTTCTATGGCCTTGATACCATTACTTAAACATAGATTAAAATCATCAGGTCCATGGCTTGGTGCACAGTGAACAATCCCAGTTCCTTGTTCAGTGGTTACAAATCTTGCTTCCAGCATTGGAATATCATGATCATAACCAAGTTTTAAAAATGGGTGACTACAAATTGTGTTTTTAAATTCTTTACCTTTAAATGATTTTATCTTTTTATAATTTTTTAATGAACAATCTTTAACAACCGATTCTAACAGGTCATCAGCAATAACGATTTTTCTATTTTTAAAATCACCTTCGTCATTAATTTCTAATATTACATAATCAATAGACTCGTTATATGCTAAGGCTTTATTGGCTGGTATTGTCCATGGAGTTGTTGTCCATATAATTATCTCTACTCCAACTAAATCTTTTAAATTAGATGATTTAACTTGAAACGAAGTATAAATTGTATCTGATTTATGATCTTGATACTCAACCTCAGCATCTGCAAGTGCAGTTTTTTCAACTGTTGACCATAAAACTGGTTTAAAACCTTTATATAAACTTCCTTCTTTTAAAAATTTACCAAGCTCCCTAACTAT
>MDTE01135668.1_pt1 | contig 11174 bp, 10 predicted proteins | sample 811231 | NCBI WGS metagenome assembly MDTE01 (sample SAMN05326651, study PRJNA326480) | marine metagenome | isolation source: seawater | place: Indian Ocean: Red Sea | collected 2010 | reverse complement strand
GATAGTTTAACTAAATCTGAAAAGGAATTTTTGTTTAAGGCAGGCAAAAAATAATATTATGAAGAAATTAAATTTATTTGACAAGTTAATATATATAATTAACTCTTTATTTGCCTTCATTTTATTATTGTCTTACATAATTCCTGAAATTAAACCTTCCATTTTGTCTTACCTTTCCTTAATTAGCTTATTTGTGCCAATAATTTTTATAATTAATATACTGTTTATTTTTTATTGGATTATCAAGTTAAAAAGACAATTTATTTTATCATTAGTAGTCATTCTAATTGGGTATAATCATTTAACTTCATTTATCAGTTTTTCAAATAACTCAGAATATGTTGGTGGGGATGATCTTTCAATAATGAGCTATAATGTTAATGTATTTAACTATAATAAATTTAACAATGAATTAAGTCGAGACAGCATAGTATCGTATATTAACTTGCAGGGGGCGGATATTATTAACTTTCAAGAGTATAGTAATAAATTTCCATTTGAATTAGAATCTTATCCTTATAAATTTGAATCTGTTAGAGAAGGTTACCTTAGTTTTGGTCAGGCAACATTTTCAAAATTCCCAATTCATTCATCTGGAAAAATTAAATTTGAAAATTCTAATAATGGTGCAATTTATACTGATATTATAATAAATAGAGACACTATAAGAGTGTACAATGTACATTTACAATCTTTTAAGTTTGATAAGAGTTTAAATATTCCAGTTATAGATAATGCTGAAAAACTAGTGATTGATTTAAATAACACTTTTAAAAAACAACAAAATCAAGCTGAAAAATTATCATTACATATAAGTAATTCTCCCTATAAAGTTATAGTTTCAGGAGATTTTAATAACACACCATTTTCTTATATATATAATTTAATTAAATCTGATTTAAAGGATTCTTTTGTTGAAAAAGGAAATTTTTTAGGTCAAACATATAATTACAAATCAATCCCATTAAGAATAGACTTTATATTGGTAGATAAATTATTTAAGGTGAATGATTTTATAATAGATAAAGTTAATTTCACAGACCACTCCCCAATTATTTCAAAAATTTCTATTAACTAGTTTTAAGGAAATTAATTGAATTAGGACCTTCATTGAATATAAGATCTAAAACTGACAAATTCTCTATATAACCATGTTTTGATTCAAATACTTGAGTATATTGTTTTATTCCAAAATCAGAATCTAGTTTTTTGTAATTGTTTCTAAAATCTAATACGTCAGAATAATTGTCTTCATATTTTTCAGTGAATTTATATACTAAATTAATTTTTAGCATTTCAGAAATAATATCTATTGATTTTAAATTGAAGTCAAACAAATATTTCTCTCTTTTTTTATACAGATCAATTAGTTTATCCTCATAGTATTCAAAAAATGGTGAACTCCTATATGAAATTTGAAATGATTTGCAATGTTGATTTAGCCAATCATGACCATATGATATTTTAACGTCTTTAAATAATTTTCTATTTTTTTGTGAATGTATTACAGGAATAGACAATAATAGTTTTCCATTGGCTCCATAGATATATGTCCTATTCCTAAATGTCTGTTTTAGAAAATGATCATTAATTTCAAAAACTATTTTTTTTGAATTAACCATCAATAACAATTGTGAGGTACTTGGGAGATAATTAGGGTGAATTAAGGTATTCATCTATTTTTTTTATCCCAGCCTATTTTAAAATTATTATAATCAATGCTAAGTAGCCAGAAAATAATTAGAATCGTAATAAATCCAAAAAATAAATTAATTGGGCCTCCCGTACCACTAATAGAAGTAAACAATCTATTCCATCTAATTTTTTCAAGCCCTTTGCCATTTGAATTCCAGCTGAACCACTTGAATACTGGTTTCCCAACTACATGGTCAAATGGTACAAACCCCCATGACCTTGAATCTTGTGAATTTCCCCTGTTATCTCCCATTAACCAATAATAATCTTGTTTGAACTTGTATTCAGAAACTAATGTATTATTTATATATATTTTTCCATCTTTAATCTCTAAATCATTATTTTCATATACATCTATTAGTCTCTTATATAATGGGATATTTTTAGTGTTAATTTTGATTGTTTCACCTTTTTTAGGAATATAAATTGGTCCATAAAAATCATTATTCCAGTTATAATTTTCATTTTGAGGGAAAACACTTATATCTCTATATCCTTTTGGCAAAGTATCTTTAACTATCATTTCGACATTTGGATGAAATTTAAGTTTATTTAATGCACTTTGACTAATTCCCATAAACTTGTAGGTGTTATTTCTATTGATTATTCCAAATGCATCTGTGATATCATACTTGCTAATCATTACTTTTTTACTAAATCTATTCCTTTTTGGCTGAACCAAATATGAAAATTGAAGTTTAGCTTCATTAGGTAAAATATTCTTTTTACCATTTATATATACATAACCATTAATTACTTCTAATGTATCTCCTGCTATACCTACAGCTCTTTTTACATAATTTGTTTTTTTATCAATGGGCTTATAATAATTTTTATCTGTATAAAACATATTAACCATAGTGTCTACAGGCCAATTAAATACTACAATATCATTGTTTTTAATTTCCTCAAATCCCGGAAACCTTAAATATGGTAGTTCACTAATAAAAGGAATTTTTTCTTTATTTACATATGATTTCTTTTTTATAAAGGGTAGCGTGTCATGAACCATTGGAGCAGCAATGGTGGTCATTGGCACTCTAGCCCCATAATTAATTTTACTTACAAATAGAAAATCTCCAACAAGAAGTGTTTTTTCTAGAGATGAGGTAGGTATTGTATAGGGCTGTATAAAATAAGTGTGAATTATTGTTGCAGCTACAATTGCAAATATTAATGAACTGGTCCATTCTCCATTAGAGCTTTTTGGATTCAAGTCTCTATCTGCTACATATTCAATCTTTGTAAAGTAGTTTAGATAATAGTTATAAAAACCTAGAGTTACAATTGAAAACAGAGTATCTAAATAGCTATTTTTTCCAAAACTTCTTGATAGCTCCACCCATACTACTGGAATCATTATTACATTAATTACTGGAAGTGTTAAAAGTACAATCCACCATCTGGATCTATTAATTATCTTCATTAAAATAAATATGCTATAAATAGGTATAAATGCTTCCCATGATTTATATCCAGCATTAGAATATAGCTTCCAAGTTCCTAAGCCATGAATTAGATGTACAATAAATAAGACAAGAATTAAAGTTTTCATTTTATAATCCTATAAGTAGCCAATTTCTTCAAAATTAAATTAATGATGAGTGTTTAAAAAAATATGCTTGTTAAAAATATCATAATTTATAATTCTAATCTCAATGATAATGATAAATTAGAAGTTGCATCAAATTCATTATAATTTATTTTTGGACTTAGTGAAAGATTATCATCAAGATTATATTGAAGTAAATGAGCATCAACATTAGCATCAATAATATTTAATGCATAAATTCCTATGGTTACAAGAATAGACAACTCTTTGTTTCTTTTTAGACTCTTTTGAGCTCTAATTAAACCATCATTTGAAATTGCAGGAACTGTCCCGTTACCATAGAATTCATCATCAGTAAAACCAGCTAATCTTCTTTTATATGCATCTCTGTATTTATGGTATAAATCATTATTTTTGTTGAAATAGTAGATGCCTCCTGCTAACGCACCATAGACTATTGGAACTTTCCAGTATTTTTTGTTATATACTTGCCCTAGTCCTGGTAATACAGCTGAATAAAATGCTGCTTTTGCAGGTCCTAAAACTTTCTTTTCATCACTATCTACATTATTTTGACAAAAAATATTTTGATTTGATAGAAAAAGTAACAATATGATCAAACATCTATAATTCATTTAATTTTTTATTAATTTTTTTTAATTCAGATTCAGATTTAAATGGAATAATTATTTTTCCCTTACCATTTTTAGACATATTTATTGATATACTAGTTTTAAAAATTTTAGATAATTTAGTTATAGCTTCTGAAATATACTTTGGCTTTTCAGTTGAATAATAATTTTTCGTTTTATTTTTTTTGTAGTTCTTTACGAGTTCTTCAGTATTTCTCACAGACAAATTTTTAGAAATAATAATTTCGTAAACTTTAATTTGGTCTGATTTATTTTCAATATTTATAATTGCTCTACCATGCCCCATTGAGATAAAACCATCTTTAATTCCGCTTTGAATTATAGGATTTAATTTTAAAAGTCTTAAATAGTTAGTTATAGTAGTTCTATCTTTTCCAATTTTATTACTTAACTCTTCTTGTGTTAAATTTATTTCATCGATAAGTCTTTTATAGGAAATTGCTATTTCAATTGAATCTAGATCTTCTCTATGAATATTTTCAATTAGTGCCATTTCTAACGACTCTTGATCATTAGCAGTTCTTATATATGCTGGAATTTTTTTTAACCCTAAATTTTTGCATGCTTTTAATCTTCTCTCACCAGAAATCAATTGATACACATTTTTTTTTGTTCTCCTTACTGTTATTGGTTGGATTACACCAATATTCTGGATTGATATTGTAAGCTCTTTCAGGGATTCCTCATTAAAATTTGACCTTGGCTGATATGGATTTAAATCAATTTGACTAATATCTATATTGTCAATAATTGCATTTTTTCTTTTAACATTTAATGATTTACTTGAACTAGACTTGTCTTTTAGGATTGATGATAACCCCCTGCCTAATGCTTGTTTCTTTGTTGCTTTTGCCATTCTTAATTATTTAGTATCAATTCCCTTGCCAAATTTAAATAATTATTAGCACCAGTACTATTAATATCATATTCTAATATACTTTCACCATAACTTGGTGCTTCACCAAGTTTTACATTTCTATGTATAATAGTTTTAAACACCATTTCAGTAAAGTGTAATTTAACTTCTTTAATTACTTGATTAGACAACTTAAGTCTTGAATCATACATCGTTAACAATAATCCTTCTATTGAAAGATTTTTGTTATGAATTTTTTGAATACTCTTAATTGTATTTAAAAGTTTACCTAACCCCTCTAAAGCAAAATATTCGCATTGTATTGGTATTATAACTGAATTAGAAGCTGTAAGTGCATTTATTGTAAGCAACCCAAGAGATGGAGGACAATCAATTATTATATAATCATATTTTGACTGTATTTTATTTAAGGCATTAACTAGAGTATATTCTCTATCAATTAAATCTATTGATTCAATTTCAATTCCTACTAAGTCAATATGTGAAGGTATAATATCTAGACTTTCAATTTTAGTGTTAATTATACAATCTGAAATTGAACATGAGTTTTCAAATATTTGATATATTCCATTTTTAATCATTTCGCTTTCTATACCCAATGATGATGTAGCATTTGCTTGTGGGTCTAGATCAATTAGCATCACTCTTTTCTCTAATATTGCTAGACATGAAGATAAATTGACAGCAGTTGTTGTTTTTCCAACACCTCCCTTTTGATTAGAAATTGCAATTATTTTTGCCATTTATTCTTAAAAAGAAACTTGAATAAAAGTACAATTATTTGAATTGATTTAAAATATAACTTGTTAACAGAGGATGTTAAGAATATTGGAGCTATTTAATTAATAAGTTTAGAATATCTATTGCTATTTTGCTTATTTTAGAACCTGGGCCAAAAATTGCAGATACACCATTTTCAATTAGAAAATTATAATCTTGTTCAGGTATAACTCCACCTAGAATTATTAGTATATCTTCTCTTTCATAATTTTTTAATTCTTCAACTAGTTTAGGGACTAAGGATTTGTGGCCACCTGCAAGTGTAGAAATCCCTACTATATGCACATCGTTTTCAACAGCTTGTTTTGCAACTTCTTCTGGAGTTTGAAAAAGAGGCCCAATATCAACATCAAATCCTATATCTGCAAAACCTGTTGCTACTATTTTTGCTCCTCTATCATGCCCATCTTGACCAATTTTTGCAACTAATATTCTTGGTCTTCTGCCCTCCTCATTAGCAAATGTATTAGCTAGCTTTACAGCTTTATTAAATAACTTATTGTTTTGAATATTTGATTTATACACTCCTGTAAAGGTTTTTATTTTTGATTGGTATCTACCATATATATCTTCAAGAGATTGACTAATTTCTTCTAATGTTGCTCTTTCTTTAGCAGCTTCTATAGCCAAAGCTAATAAATTTTTATTTTTATTTTTTGCAGCATTACGTAATTCATTTAGAACTTTTTCTACTCTTTCATTATTTCTTTCATTTTTTAATTTATTGATTCTATCAATTTGTTGTTTCCTTACTTTATTATTGTCTACTTCTAAATATTGAATTAAATCTTCCTCATCTAATTCAAATTTATTTACTCCAACAATTATATTTTCTTTTGAATCAATTTTTGCTTGCTTTTTAGCTGCTGCTTGCTCAATTCTAAGTTTTGGAATTCCTTTTTCAATTGCCTTGGTCATACCTCCTAGATTTTCAATTTCTTCTATATGTTTCCAAGATTTTTCAATAAGTTTATTAGTGATTGATTCTAAATAATAGCTTCCTGCCCATGGATCAATAGTATTGGTAATTTTGATTTCATTTTGAAGAAATAACTGTGTGTCTCTCGCAATTTTTGCTGAAAAGTCAGTTGGTAATGCTATTGCTTCATCTAATGAATTAGTATGAAGACTTTGTGTTCCACCAAAAACAGCAGAACATGCTTCAATAGTAGTTCTAGTAATATTATTGAAAGGATCTTGTCTAGTTAAACTCCATCCACTAGTTTGACAATGAGCTCTTAGAGCCATTGATTTACTATATTTAGGGTTGAATTTCTTCACTAATTTAGCCCATAATACTCTAGCTGCCCTTAGTTTTGCAATTTCCATAAAATGATTCATGCCTATACCCCAGAAGAATGATAATCTTGGAGCAAATTCATCAATTTTTAATCCAGATTCTATTCCGTTTCTTACATATTCTACCCCATTTGCTAATGTATAGGCAAGCTCTAAATCATTTGGAGCACCAGCCTCTTGCATATGATATCCTGAAATACTGATACTATTGAATTTTGGCATTTTTTTACTTGTAAATTTAAATATGCTTGATATTATTTCCATTGATTCTTTTGGGGGATAGATATATGTATTTCTGACCATATATTCTTTTAAAATATCATTTTGAATAGTTCCTTTTAAATCTGAAGTTTTAACTCCTTGTTCATTTGCAGCTACTATATAGAAAGCCATTATTGGTAAAACAGCACCATTCATAGTCATTGAAACAGTCATTTTATCAAGAGGAATTCCATCAAAGAGTATTTTCATATCTTCAACTGAATCGATTGCGACACCTGCTTTTCCAACATCTCCATAAACCCTTTTGTTATCTGAATTATAGCCTCTATGAGTGGGTAAATCAAATGCAACAGACAGTCCTTTTTGACCAGCTTTGATATTTCTCTTATAAAACATATTACTTTCTTCTGCCGTTGAAAAACCTGCATATTGTCTTATAGTCCATGGTTTTGTAATATACATGCTAGAATATGGTCCTCTCAAGAATGGCTCTACTCCAGCTCCAAAATCAGCTTGCTGAATACCTTTCAAGTCATCTTTGGTGTAGTGGGATTTTAAATTTATATTTTCTGCTGTAAGAAAATTCTTATATTTTCTTTTAATTTCAGATTTTTTATAATCATTTAAAATTATATTTTGCAGATTTCTTCTACTCATTATTTATTCTACTTAATTCAGTTTTTGCAGAGAGCCTGCTTTCAACAAGTGCTTCAATTGTATTTTTATTAATTTTAACTTTTTTAAAAATATCTTTTTTGATTTGTGATTTAATTTTCTGTTTTTGATCACTATAAATATTTATTCCAATCAGTTTTTCTTCATTTTTATCAAAAAGTTTTTGTTCAATTCTATGACTATCCCTTATTTTATTTTGTATTATATTTTTTTCTAAACAACTTATAAATCCACCTTTAATTTCTATTTCCTTAAATATTTTTAATGCTTCATTGGCTATTGTATTAGTTAGGCTATCAATATAATAAGAGCCGTCTGCAGCATTTTTTACTTTATCAATATTTGTTTCGTGCTTTATTATTAATAATTGGTTTAATGCTATTCTTTCTGAAAATTCATTTTTTTCATTAAAAAAATGATCATATGTTAGATTTGAAATGGTATTTGCACCTCCAAAAATTGCTGACAAACATTCTGTAGTAGTCCTTAATATGTTATTATTATATTCATAAATAGTCTTGTTTCTTTTAGACGGATATGCAATAATATGGGGAGAAATAATTTTATTTTTATATTCGTCGGTTATATTGCTCCACAAGAGTTTTAATGCTCTTAATTTTGCAATTTCAAAAAAATAATTTGATCCTATAGAAACTTTAAATCCAATTTTTTCTGCATTTTTGCCATTAAAATAATTTAAATATTCATTTGCATGACTTAAGGTAAATGCAATTTCTTCAAAAATATTTGCGCCAGAATTTTGATAAATTCTAGACTCAATAAGAATAACATTATTAAAATTTTTTAGAAGATTTATATCTGTTTCCAACTCATTTAAATCTTCATTTATTGATTTTTTCCAATTACCAGATTTTACTAATCTCCCAATTGGATCATAATTAATGTTAAATAATTTTGATTCTTTTGCTACTTCATTTAATGATTTTAATAATGAATTAGATGATGATTTTATTTCAAAGAAAAACTCTATATTTTTCGATAAAACATCTTTTAATAGTTTTTTGAATGAGATTTTATTGTTTTTAATAATGAAATAAACACTATCCACTCCTTTTTTAATAAGATTAAGTGTTTTTTTATTTGCATCATTAGAATTATGTACCTCTATATTATTTGAAATTCTCCAATTATCAGGGTATGTTGAATCTATATTTTTTGAGTTTTCTTGATCTTCTTTGGTATAAAATGGCTTAACTTTAATATTTTCTTTAGAACTGTATTCTGGTATTTTATTATAACCTAATTTATTTAAATCATCGTTAATTTTTTTTTCCCAGGATTTGGGATCAGTTTTACTAAATTCATTTAATATTTCCTTCTTCATAATGAATATTAATCATTAATGCTGTCAAATTCTATTATAAAAATTTCTTCATTTTCTTTTTTCATGAATAGCTTCTCTCGCGCATATTCTTCAAGGCCACTATCGCTTTTTATCATTTGTAATTCTTTAGAATCTTCTTGAATTCCTTCTTTATAATAATCTTTTTCCTTCTCTAATTTTATTATTTTTTTATCTAATTCTCTATGAACTAAATATGAGTTACTATCAAAGAATAACATCCATATTAAAAATGAAATTATAATTATAAAGTATACATTTTTAAAAATTGAAGAAATTTTGATTTTCATTCTATAAATTTTTATTAATTATTTTAATTAATGGATTTATTTCTATTGAATTTTTTTTATTATTAGTAATTATAACATCACAAAATTCCTTCATTGGTTCCACATATAATTTATGCATAGTGTTTAATCTATTATTAAACAATTCAATTACTTCTTTTTCAGAACGTCCTCTTTCATTTATATCTCTATTTAATCTTCTTTTAAATCTTAAATCAATAAATGAATCAATAAAAACTTTTATATCAAATAAATCTCTCAATTTTTTATTATTTAAAATTAATATTCCTTCAATAATCATTATTTTTTTTGGTCTAACTGTTTTAGTTTCACCTGTTCTATTATGTTCAAAAAATGAGTAAATAGGCTGTTTAATATTTTTCCCATTTTTTAATTCAATTAGATGGCTTATCATTAATTCATAATCTATTGCATTTGGATGATCGAAGTTAATTTTATTTTTTTCTTCAAAACTTAAATTTCCATTGTCATTATAGTATGAGTCTTGTGACATAAATCCAATATCACTTTTACTAAATTGATTTTTTATTTTATCTAAAATAGTTGTTTTACCACTTCCTGTACCACCAGTTATTCCAATAGTTAACATAAATTATTTTTTATGAATTAATTATAAACAAGTTTTATTATTCCAAGATTTTCAACTCCTATATACATATATCCATCTGGACCTTCCCTAACTGACCTTACTCTTCCAATATCCTCTAAAATTTTTTCTTCTTTATATACTCTGTTGTTTTTTATAACACACATATTAAGATATTCAAATACTAATGATCCAATTAATAAATTTCCCTTAAAATTTGGATATCTATCAGAAGTAATAAATGCCATTCCACTCGGAGCAATTGAAGGAGTCCAGTAGTGTATAGGGTTTTCCATTCCAGGTATTGAGGTTTTATCTGTAAATTTTGTTCCTATATAGTTTATACCATAACTTGCTAAGGGCCATCCATAATTACTCCCCTTTTTTATAATATTAATTTCATCTCCCCCTCTTGGGCCATGTTCATGAATCCATAATTCCTTAGTAAAAGGGTTTATTACCATACCTTGCGGATTCCTATGCCCATAACTATAAATACCTTTCTTTGCATTTTTATTATTAATAAAGGGATTATCTACTGGTATTTCACCATTGTCATATAGTCTGTAAATCTTTCCACCATCTCTTTCAATATTTTGAGGATTTGCATCTCTATTCCCTCTATCTCCAATTGAAAAGAACAAATAATTATTATCATCGAATTCAATTCTACTACCATAATGCCTGTCTCTTCTACTATTAGGTAAGGCTTTGTATATGATTTCCTTTTGAATCATATTATTATTTTTAATCTTGAATCTCATTATTGATGTATTTGACCCAACCTTATTTTCATTTGACGAAGAATAAGAGATATATATCCATCCATTCTTTTCATAATTAGGATGAAGCTCAATATCCAATAATCCTCCTTGATTTTTAGCAATAATTTCTGGCAGCCCTTTTACTTTTATTTTTTTACCATTTTTAAAATGGATCAATTCTCCCTTTCTCTCAGTTATTAATAATGAATTGTCTTCTAGAAAAACAAATCCCCAAGGAACATCTATATCAGAAACAATTATTTCATATGAAAATTCATTACTAAAGAGTAATGTAGATAGCAAAATGAAATATAAAGGGAACAAAAATTTATAGATAAGATTTTTCATTCTTTTTTTCTTCAATTTACAAAAAATAGAATATTCATTTACTATTGAATTT
>MDTE01195177.1_pt1 | contig 11175 bp, 12 predicted proteins | sample 811231 | NCBI WGS metagenome assembly MDTE01 (sample SAMN05326651, study PRJNA326480) | marine metagenome | isolation source: seawater | place: Indian Ocean: Red Sea | collected 2010 | reverse complement strand
GTGACCTCTTCCAGGTCGGATGCGGTCCCGACGATGGTATAGGCGATCAGATGTGGAATGTGGCTGGTCACCGCCAGCACCAGATCATGGTGCCGCGCATCCATGACCTCGACCGTGGCGCCGAGCCCGACCCAGAAATCCGCCAGCGCATCGACCGCGGTCTGCGGCGTATCCTCGGCCGGCGTCACGATGCACCAGCGCTGCCGGAACAGCGTGGCAAAGCCTGCATCCGGACCGCTGTTCTCGGTCCCGGCAACCGGATGTGCGGGAATGACGATGGCCTCGGGGAGGGCTGCGCCCAGCGCTTCGCACACGCTGCGTTTCGACGAGCCCACGTCGCTGACGATGGTGCCGGGCGTGATATGCGCCGCAATCGCCTGCGCGGCGGCTGCCATCGCGCCCACCGGCACGCACAGGATGACGAGATCCGCATCGCGAACGGCGTCGGCCGGCGTTTCCCCGACCGTATCGACCAGGCCCCGGGCCGCCGCCTGCGCGCGGACGTCGCCATCGGCATCCCAGCCCGTGGTGGTCAGGTCGGGCAGGTTTTCGCGTACTGCGAGGCCGATCGACCCGCCGATCAGTCCCAGGCCGATGATCGCGACACGGCGGATGGTCATGCCGCGTTCCCGCACAGGCGCTGCAACACGCCGGCGATATCGTCCATCTGGCTGGCTGTGCCGATGGTGATGCGCAGCGCCTGCGGCAGACCCTGGCCCGGCAGATGACGCACCGCATAGCCCGCTTCGGCAATCGCCTTCAGCGCGGTTTCCGCCTGCAGCGCGCCTTCGAACAGGACCAGCACGAAATTCGCCTTGCTGGGGACCGCACGCAGCCCGTGATTGCCGAGCGCTTCGATCACCTGTGTAAAGCGCTTGCGCTCTTCGCGGTTGGCCTCGCGCGAACGGGTAACAAATCCGTGGTCGTTTACCGCGGCGATCGCAGCGCGCTGTCCGCCTGCGGTGACATTGAAGGGGCCGCGGATGCGGTTGAGAACGTCGATCAGCTCGGGGGCGCCCGTCGCCCAGCCGATCCGCTCTCCTGCCAGGCCATAGATCTTGGAGAAGGTCCGCGTGACCAGCACGTTTGCGGCATTAGCAGCAAGCGCGAACCCGCCATCGGCCTCCTCGGGTTCGAGATATTCGGCATAGGCCTGATCGAGCACGAACAGGACGTCGGTGGGCAGGCCGGCGTGCAGGCGCCCGATTTCGCTACGCGGCAGGTACGTGCCCGTGGGATTGTTCGGATTGGCGAGGAAGACCACCCGCGTGCGATCGGTCACCGCAGCCAGCATCGCATCGACATCGGCGCCGAAATCGGCATCCCCGACTTCGACCGGTGTCGCACCGCAACGGCGTGCGGCAATATCGTAGACCGCGAAGCTGTAACGGCTGAACAGCACTTCGTCGCCCGGCCCGGCGAATCCCTGCGCGGCAAGGTTGAGCAATTCGTCCGATCCGGTGCCGCAGACGATCCGCGCTGGATCGATGCCGTGTTCGCGGCCCAGCGCCGCGCGCAATGCGATGGCGTCCGGATCGGGATATTCTGCGGGGGCGTGATCGCGCGCCAGCGCCGCCAGCGCTGCGGCGCTGCAACCCAGCGGGTTTTCGTTGGCGGACAGCTTGGTCAGCCTGCGCCCGTCCGCGCCGGTGGACTTGCCCGGAACATAGGCGTGGATGCCCGCAATCCAGGGCTTCATCGCGGGTTTTCCCGCGCGTGTATCGTTCTCTGCCATAGCGGCTTTGTCGCATGGAAGAATATCGGCCCTTCGACAAGCGGCAGGCTTGTGGTTAGAGGCAGGCTTTGATTGTTTCCGTCCAAGGTCCGATTGTGTCCACCGCCTCGCAAACCCTTGTCCTGCCTCATGCCCTGCCGCTCGATGGCGGCGGCGAACTGGCGCGTGTCGAGATTGCCTACGAAACCTATGGCACGCTCGATGCGGACCGATCGAACGCCATTCTGCTGTGTCACGCGCTGACCGGCGACCAGCATGTCGCCTCGCCGCATCCGGTGACCGGCAAGCCCGGCTGGTGGCAGCGCATGGTGGGACCGGGCAAGCCGATCGATACCGACCGCTTCCACGTCATCTGCGCCAATGTGATCGGCAGCTGCATGGGCTCGACCGGGCCGGCCAGCGACGCGGGCGATGGCAACCCGCATGCGATGCGCTTCCCGGTCATCACGATCCGCGACATGGTGCGTGCGCATGTCGGCCTGCTCGACACGCTGGGGATTGCGCGGCTGCATGCGGTGGTCGGCGGATCGATGGGCGGGATGCAGGCGCTGAGCCTGGCGGCGAACTGGCCCGAGCGCGCCGAGCGCGTGCTGGTGATTGCCTCGACCAGCCGCCATTCGGCACAGAACATCGGCTTTCATGAACTGGGGCGGCAGGCGATCATGGCCGATCCGCGCTGGCAGGGCGGCGATTACTACGGCGGCGAGGCGCCCGAAAACGGGCTCGCCGTCGCGCGGATGGCGGCGCATATCACATACCTGTCGGAAGAAGCGCTGACCGCAAAGTTCGGGCGCAATCTGCAGGATCGCCCCGATGGGTCGAAAGGCGCCAAGACATTCGGGTTCGACGCCGATTTCCAGGTCGAAAGCTATTTGCGCTACCAAGGCAGCGGGTTCAGCCGCCGCTTCGATGCCAACAGCTACCTCTATATCACCCGAGCGATGGATTATTTCGATCTGGCAGAAGAACATGGCGGGCGGCTGGCAGATGCTTTCGCTGGCACCACGGCACGCTTCTGCCTTGTGAGCTTCGACAGCGACTGGCTCTATCCCACGGCCGAAAGCCGGCACGTGGTCCATGCGCTCAATGCGGCGGGTGCTGCGGTCAGTTTCGTCGAACTGTCGGCCCCGCATGGCCATGACAGCTTCCTCCTCGATGTCCCCGCGCTCGACCGGGTCGTGGAAGGTTTTCTCGGATGACCCTGCGCGCCGACCTCGCCGTGATCGCGGACCATGTCGCGCCTGGCAGCCGCGTGCTCGATATCGGCTGCGGTGACGGTGCGCTGATGCTGGCGCTGCGCGAAAAGCAGTGCGACGTTCGCGGGATCGAAATCGATGGCGCCAGTGTCGAGCGCTGCGTTGCACAGGGCCTGTCGGTCGTACAGGGCGACGCCGATCGCGACCTGCGCGACTATCCCGACAAGGGGTTCGATTACGCGGTACTCAGCCAGACGCTGCAGACCGCGGTGCGGCCCGACCGCATGCTCGACGAATTGCTGCGGGTGGGCACGCGGGCCTTCGTCAGCTTCCCGAATTTCGCGCACTGGCGCACGCGCGCCGCACTGATGTTCGGTGGGCGCATGCCGGTGACGCGCAGCATCCCGGTAAGCTGGTACGAAACGCAGAACATCCACCACGTCACCATCAGCGATTTCCGCGATCTGGCGCGCGAGAAGGCAGCGACGATCGAACGCGACTGGTATTTCGCCAGCAGTGGCCCGATCGGCCGGACGGGCGCCAATGCGCGCGCCGAATTTGCCGTGTTCGAACTTTCACGCTGAGATTAGCGCGCGCTCGGACGCGCAGGCGGGGGATGACGGAGATTCGGCCGTGCATCCCCCCGGTGCGGCGATCACCCGGCGCGGTGCAGGCCGCAGATCTTGTGTCCGTCGAGATCGCGGAAATAGCACAGGTGCATCGCCCCCATGGCGCTTTCGCGCAGGCCCGGCGGGTCTTCGATGCTGGTGCCGCCCGCGGCGATCGCGGCATCGTGCAGTTCCTTCACCTGTTCGGGCGAATCGCATTTGAAGCCGATGGTCATGCCATTGGCGCAGGTCGCGGGTTCGCCGTCGATCGGCTGCGACAGCGCCAGCACATTGCCGCCATGCATGAAGAAGACGCGCTTGATCCCGCTTTCGAGCGTGTTGTCCATCGCCCCTTCGACACCGATCACCTTGAGCACCTTTTCATAGAACGCCTTGGATTTCTCGATATCGTTGGTGCCGATCATGATGTGGTTGAACATCGCATCTCTCTCCTTTGAGTTTCGTTTCGCCACCTTAACCGTGCGCAGTGGCGAGACAAGCGACGATCGGCATCCGGAGTAGCTTGCGGTTCATCCGTGCAGGTCTAGAAGCAGGACATGACCATGCTTCTCGCACCGCTCGCCCTTTCCTTCATGCAGGTTGCCTCGGCCGCACCGGCCGCTCCGTTGCCCGATCTGACGCTCGAACAGTCGGGTGCGCTGCGCTGTTCGGTCGCCTTCGGGCTGGTCCACAAGGCGCAGCGCGCGGGCGAGGACGGGGCAGCCGGCTATCCCGTGATGGCCGAGCGCGGACAGGAATTCTTCGTGCGCACGACTGCACGGCTGATGGACGAACTCGGCGCGGATCGCAGGACGATCATGGGGCTGGTGATGCGCGAACACACGGCGCTGGCCGAAACTCCCGAGCAATTGGACGAGGTCATGCCTGCCTGCCTGATGCTGCTCGACGCCGCGGGGCTCTGATCGCTTCGCCGGGCATTCCGGCACCGCTTTCGCCGCGGCCGGAATGCGCGCAATTTTCTGCGTAGAGTACCGCGGCCCAGTGGACGCATGCCCCGGGCTTGTGGCAAGGCAATCAATCCATGTGGCAGCTCTACCAATTCCCCCTGTGCCCGTTCAGCCGCAAGCTGCGCCTGCTGATGGGCGAGAAGAACATTGCCTACGAACTGGTGCGCGAACACCCTTGGGAAGGGCGCGACGAATTCTGGCATCTGAACCCGGCCGGACGCACGCCGGTGCTGCACGATGCGGGCCGCGGCGTCAGCCTGTCGGACAGCCAGGCGATCTGCGAATTTCTCGAGGAAACGGTCGAGCGCAACCCGATGATCAACGGTTCCGCGCTGCAACGCGCCGAGATCCGCCGGCTCGTCGCGCTGTTCGACGAGAACCTCTATGCCGATGTTTCAGGGCCCTTGCTGCACGAACGGATGAAGAAGCGGCTCGTGTTGCGCCAGCCGCCCGATTCGCGCGTCCTGCGTGAAGCGATGAAGAACGCGCATGCACATCTCGACTATATCGACTGGCTGGTGGATACCCGCCAGTGGCTTGCCGGGCCGACGCTCGGCCTCGCCGATCTCGCCTGCGCGGCACAGTTGTCGGTGGCGGATTACCTCGGCGGGATTGACTGGAAGGGCCACGAACAGACGCGGCACTGGTATTCGGTGATGAAGAGCCGCCCCAGCTTCCGGCCGCTGCTCAGCGAGAAGATGGAAGGGCTGCCGCCGCCCCCGCATTACGCGCTGGTCGACGCCTGACCGGCTATTTCTGGCACAGGGGGCAGAACCACGTGCTGCGCCCGCCCTGCACGATCCGCCGCACGGTCCCGCCGTCATCGCGGTGGCAGGCGTCGCCTTCGCGGCCATAGACATGGAAGCGGGTAGCGAAATAGCCGAGATTGCCATCGGGCTGCGCGAAATCGCGCAGCGTCGAGCCGCCGTCTTCGATCGAGCGCGTGAGCACATCCTTGATTGCCGGGACAAGCCGCCTGAGCTGCGGCATGGTTACCTTGCCGCCGGCCTTGCGCGGGTGAATGCCCGCCTGCCACAGCGCTTCGCACACATAGATATTGCCCAGGCCCGCCACGATCCGCTGGTCGAGCAGCAGCAGCTTGATCGCCTGCTTGCGGCCGCGCGTCGCCTCGCGCAAATGCTCGGGCGTCAAATCGGCGCCCAGCGGTTCGGGGCCAAGCGCGGCAAAGGGCGGCCATAGATCGAGTTCGGGGGCGAGCAGCAGGTCGACCGAGCCGAAGCGGCGCGGATCGTTGAGCGCGAAGACATGGCCCTCGGTCTCCAGCACCAAATGATCGTGCTTGTCCGCTGCTTCGGGATCGATCCGCCAGCGCCCGCTCATGCCGAGATGGAACACCATCGCATGGTCACGGTCGGTATGGAGGATGCCGTATTTCGCGCGGCGCGACAGGCCCGAGACGGTCGCCCCGGTCAGCGCCTGCACCAGATCGGGCGGGAAGGGGCGCCGCATGTCGGGCCGGTTCACCCGTACGCTGGTGATCCGCTCGCCCTCGAGAAATCTGGCAAGCCCGCGGACGGTGGTTTCGACTTCGGGAAGCTCGGGCATCTGAAAATCTCGTCACCCCGGCGAAAGCTGGGGTTGTTGTCGGAGGGCGATCCCAGCTTTCGCTGGGATGACGGGCTAATTCAAGGCCTTTGCCGCGGCCGCAATTCCCCCTAAGGCCCCCGCATGAGCGAAACCGTTTCCTTCGGCTACGAAGATATCGATGCTGCGGAAAAGACCGGCCGCGTGGGCGAGGTTTTTTCCAATGTCGCCGCCAAATACGACGTGATGAACGACGCGATGAGCGTGGGCATGCACCGCTTGTGGAAGGACCGCTTCGTCAAATGCGTCAAACCGCAGGCGGGCGAAGCCATTCTCGACATGGCGGGCGGCACCGGCGACATCGCTTTCCGCATGGCCGAAAAAGGCGCGAGCATCACTGTCTCGGACATCAATCAGGACATGCTCGATGTCGGGATCGAGCGCGCGATGGAGCGCGGGATCGACGGGCTGGTATGGTCGCGCCAGAATGCCGAGGAACTGAGCTTTTCGAGCCGTATCTTCGATGCCTACACGATTGCGTTCGGGATCAGGAATGTCACGCATATCGACCGAGCGCTGAAGGAAGCGCATCGCGTGCTGAAATATGGCGGGCGCTTCTTCTGCCTCGAATTCAGCACTGTCGAATGGCCCGGTTTCAAGGAAGCCTACGACCTCTATTCGCACAAGCTGGTGCCGCAGATCGGCAAGGCGATTGCCAATGACGAGGACAGCTATCGCTATCTCGTCGAATCGATCCGCCGCTTCCCCGACATGCCCGGCTTCGAACGCATGATCCGCGAGGCGGGTTTCGAAAACACCCGCGTCGAACCGATCCTCGGCGGGCTCGTCGCGATCCATTCGGGATGGAAGGTCTAGGGGTGGCACGGCCCTCGACGCATATCTGGCGCCTGCTCAAATGGGGGCGCACGCTGGCGCGCCACGGAGCGCTGCGGGGGATCGAAAGCGATCCCAACACGCCCGCACCGATCAAGCGGCTGGCACGCATTGCGCGTTTCGGCACCCGGCAACCCGACACCCCCGACTACGCCGGAGCGTTCCGTGACATCGGCCCCGCCGCGATCAAGCTGGGCCAGACACTCGCCACCCGCCCCGATCTGGTCGGAGAAGAGGCAGCCCGCAATCTGCTCATGCTGCAGGACAACCTGCCGCCGGTGGATTTCGCCGAGATCCGGGCCAGCATCGAAGCCAGTTTCGAGCAACCGATCGAGGCGCTGTGGGCCGAATTCGACCCGGTGCCAATCGGCGCGGCGTCGATCGCGCAGGTCCACCGCGCGGTTACCACCGAAGGCCGGCAGGTCGCGGTCAAGGTGCTGCGTCCCGGCGTGCGCGAACAGTTCGCCCGCGACATCAGTACCTATGAGTGGGCAGCGGCGCATCTCGAGAGCTTCGGCGGCGAGGCCGCGCGGTTGCGGCCCCGTCTGATCATCGCCAATTTCAAGCGCTGGACCAATCGCGAGCTCGACTTGCGGCGCGAGGCGGCAAGCGCCTCCGAACTGGCCCAGCACATGGTCGGCACGGCTGGCTATGAAATCCCCGGGATCGACTGGGACCGGACCAACGGCCGCGTGATGACGGTCGACTGGATCGACGGAATCAAGATCAGCAACACCGAGGCGATCCGCGCAGCAGGGCACGACACGGCGGAACTGGCCAGCCGGCTGGTGCTCGCTTTCCTCAAGCAGGCGATCGCGGCGGGCTTTTTCCACGCCGACATGCATCAGGGCAACCTGTTCGTGAAAGCCGACGGCACGATCGCGGCGATCGACTTCGGCATCATGGGGCGGATCGATCGCCGCGCGCGTATGTGGCTGGCGGAAATCCTCTACGGGCTGACGACGGGCAATTACAAACGCGTCGCCGAAATCCATTTCGAAGCGCAATACGTGCCCAGCTATCACGATGTCGACGAGTTCGCGACAGCGCTGCGGGCGGTGGGCGAACCGATGCGTGGCAAACCGGTCAGCGAGCTGTCGGTCGGACAGATGCTCGATGGGCTGTTCGCGATTACCCGCGATTTCGACATGCAGACGCAGCCGCACCTGCTGCTGCTGCAGAAAACCATGGTGATGGTCGAAGGCATCGCAACGCAGCTCGATCCCGCTATCAACATGTGGGATGTCAGTGCGCCCTACGTGCGCAGCTGGATCCGCGATGAACTCGGTCCCGAGGCCGCGCTCGCCGATCGCATCCGCGAAGACACCGGAACGCTGCTGCGGATTCCCGAACTTGTCCGCCGTATAGAGGAACGCTTTCCCCCCAAGGGTGGCGCCCCCGAAGCGCCGCCGCTGCCCAAGGTCGAATTGATGTGGGAAAGGCGCCGCCGCAAGGCGCGCGGTCGCGGTATGCTGGGCTATGCCTTCGCGGCAGTGGCAGGGGGGCTCGCCGCATGGGCAGCGACAATGCAGGGGTGGATCGGCTGACCGGCACCGGCGCGGGTGATGCGCCGCGCTGGGACCGTTTCGCTCGCTGGGGTCGCTGGCCGGCTCGGGCGCTCCTCGCTCTGGTCGCGGCACTGCTGCTGCTTGCTGCGCTGACGCCGCTCGACCGCGGACACACCGTACCGCCGGTGGCGCGCGATACGCATACCGCCCTCATCCAGCCCACGCGTGACGACGATCTGGCCTTCTATGATCGCGTGATCGAGCGGATCGCAGGCGGCGAATCCTATTACGACTTCATTGTCGAAGAGCAGCGCGCACGCGATTATCCGGTTCGCCCGGGGATTACTGTCCGTCTGCCAACACTTGCTTATCTCCATGCCATACTCGGCGAGTCGTGGATGGCCGCACTGGCGGCGGCCTTGCTTGCTGCCACTCTTGCTGCCTGGTGGCACCGCTTGGGGGATGAGCCGGGTGGTGAGCGTCACCGGCTCGTCGCCATCGCGCTGCTGGCGGCAAGCGCAACGCTCGGTCTCAACCGATGGTTTTTCGTCTTGCACGAATTATGGGCGGGGATGCTGATCGCGCTGGCGTTCGGCCTGCATCGGCCGGGCCGTTGGGGCTGGGCACTGGCGGTGATCGCGTTGGCGCTCGCCATTCGCGAACATGTCCTGCCCTTTGTGCTGCTGCTCGCAGCGATGGCGGCATGGCGGCGCGACTGGACGGAGGCAGCCGCCTGGGCCGGGCTCGTCCTCCTGTTTCTCGTGGGAATAGGCGCGCATCTGGCGCTGCTGTCGCCGCAGATACTGGCGAGCGATCCGCAAGGCCCGGGCTGGCTGGCCCTGCGCGGACTTGCTGGATGGCTCGGCAACGTGGTTCTGAGCTCGAACCTCCGGTTCCTACCGCATGGTATCGCCGGGCCGATCGTACTCCTGGCATTGCTGGGCTGGGCAGGGTGGAAATCCGCGGCAGGCACCACCGGCACCCTGCTTTATCTCGGGTACGGGATTGCCTTCATGCTCGCCGGACGCACCAACAATTTCTACTGGGGCGCGGTGGTCGCGCCAGCCATTTTTGTCGGTCTTGCCTTTCTTCCGATGTCAGGGGCGTCCCTGCTTCGAGCGGCGCGGGGGCGCTGATGAGACTTCCCGCGCACCCGCTCGCTGTGCTGTCCCGGAAGATGGCACTGTTGCTGGCTGTCATCACCCTGCTTGCCTGCGTGTGGAACGGGTTTGCGCTCGAGATGCGGGATGCGGCTCATACGGGCGACATCGCGGAGCGTCTCGAACGCGGCGAGCGTCTCGATATGGATCTCTACCGTGCAATCAACGGCCGGGTTGCCGCAGGCGAAAGCTATTACACCGCCGCGGCGACTGAGCACCGCGTCTTTGGCATGCCGACCGCACCATTCGTGACGATGCGCACGCCCGTCCTGGCATGGACCACCGCCCTGTGGGGCGCGGATGGCTGGCGGATCATCGCTGTCCTGTTATGGGCAGCCAATATCCTCGCCTGGTACGGTGCATTGCGTAGAAGCGGCCGTTCGACCGCATTGGCAGCAGCTGCTCTGGCTGCAGCGTTTGGCATGGTCGGCTTTATCCCCGACATTGCCTTCAGCCACGAACTGCTTGCCGGGATGATGCTGTCGCTCGCGCTTGCGCTGTCGGCGGGCCCCGGCTGGCTTGCAGGTTTGCTCATGGCGACCTGTGCGATCGCGCTGCGCGAACTCGCACTGCCGTTTCTGGGGGCTTGGGGTTTAGTTGCCTGCCTTGCGGGCGAGCGAGGCAAGGCGCTGGCAATTGCGGGTGCGCTGCTTGCTTTGCTGGTCGGCTTCACCGTGCACGCTGCGATGGTGGATGCGGTTCGCGCGCCGGGCGACCTCGTCTCGTCAGGATGGAGCGGCCTGTTGGGACCCGCGCTGCCGCTATACGGCATTCATGTGACCACCTTACTGCAGACATTGCCGAGCTGGCTTGCAGGGACGCTCGGAGTGCTTGCCTTGCTCGGCTGGCTCGGGGCGGGTGGCCGGCTGGGCATGTTCGCGGCGCTGTGGTTCGCAGGCTTCATCACTGCCGTAGCGCTGTTCGCGCGGCAGGAGAACTTCTACTGGATGGGGCTGTTCGTCCCTGCTTACGGCGTGGGTCTCGCGCTGGTTCCTCGCGCCCTGGCCGACCTTGCAGGCGCGGTTAGGCAGCCGCGGCTTGCCCGGAGCCCCACGCGCGTATCGCAATGATGATCACGATGCAGTGGAACCCTTCCACCGCCATCGGCACCATCCACCCTTCATAGGGCCCCTGCGCCACGACATTGATGAAGCGTCCGATGAAGGCGATGCCGAACAGGCCGAGCGCCGGCAGCAACACCTCGCCCCGCCGTTTCCATGCGCCCCACGCCAGCGACAGCGCGGTGACATAGAAGAAGGCGGTCATGTCGCCCCGCAATGTCGATTCGCCGTGGGTCGAGGCGATCGTCAGGCCGAAGTCGCTCGCCGCGCTGGCGGGATCGACGAGGAAGCTGGTACCCAGCACCAGGTCGAGTATCGCAAGGGCCAACAAAATCGCGCTCAGGATCACATGCATCGAAACCTCCCCGTTTCCTTTTCTTTCACCATACAAGGTTAGGGAGTATCGCGTAAAACGCCAGTGCTACACGCTGGCAATACCAAACGGGGGGCGCTAGCAAGCGCGGCGATGACACACTGGCTATGCATTTGCCGATCCGTAC
>MDTE01054430.1_pt1 | contig 11175 bp, 13 predicted proteins | sample 811231 | NCBI WGS metagenome assembly MDTE01 (sample SAMN05326651, study PRJNA326480) | marine metagenome | isolation source: seawater | place: Indian Ocean: Red Sea | collected 2010 | reverse complement strand
TGGTTAAAACTAATTTTAATACGATAAATGTTGATAATTATAACGATTTCCAAAAAGCAATACAATTAATGAAAAAAGATAAATATTTAAAACTATATAAAAAAAATAATGAAAGAATCTGATATTAGAAATAATAAAATTTTGAAAAGATATCAAGCGCTTGTGGACAAAGATATAAAGAAATTTTTTAATCAAAAAAAGAACTTTAAAAATGTTAATTATAGATCGTGGGGATGTCGTGAGGTTAAAAAAATTTTCAAAAAAAAAAATTTTACTTATTTTCAATGTAATAACACAAAAACTATTTTTGCAAACCCAAGACCTAAGCCTGAAGTATTAGAAAAATTTTATTCAAACACAAAATCATCACAATATTGGGTAGAAAAATTTTTTTTACCAAAGCTTAAAGCAAGAAAAGATAAAATTGTAAAGCCACAGGTAGATTTTTTTTCTAAGAATTTTAAAAGTTATAAAAAAAAAAATGTGCTAGATATTGGTTCGGGATTAGGTTTGTTTCTATTGGAGCTTAAAAAAAAATGGCCAGAGGCTAAATTATTTGCACTTGAGCCATCTGCGTCCATGGCAAAAGAATGTAGACTAAATAATATTAGTGTGTACGAAAATACCATTGAAAAAATAAAAATTAATAAAAAATTTGATGTTATAACATGTTTTGAACTTTTTGAGCATTTGTACGACCCAAAACTATTTCTTCAAAAAGTTTATAATTTATTAAATAAAAATGGGGTATTTTACTTTACTACATTAAATGGAATGGGTTTTGATATTCAAATGTTAAGGGAAAATTCTAATTCAATTTATCCTCCTTATCATATTAATTTTTTTAACCCAAAATCTATAGAGCTTTTATTAAAAAAAATTGGATTTAATATTATTTTTGTCGATACACCCGGTAAACTAGACTTAAGTATAGTTGAAAATAATATGAATTTGCTTGAAGAAGATAAAAGGATATTTTTTGAAAAATTTATTAAAAATGAAAATAAACAATACAAAGAAAAATTTCAAAAATATTTACAAGAAAATAAACTAAGCTCTCATATGCGCGTGGCTGTAAAAAAATAAATGAAATCTTATTTAAAAATTGGTATAGCTGGATATGGTGTAGTAGGGAAAATAAGAAAAAAAATACTCGATAAAATTCCTGGTGTAAAAGTAGTAGCCATAAGTGAAAAGAATCCAAAAAATAGAGCTTTAATTAAAGGAATTAAATTTTTTGATAATTACAAGAAATTATTCACAGAAGATTTAGATATAGTATTTGTAAGTTTACCAAATAAATATGCTGCCGATGCCACAATAAAAGCTTTGAAGAAGAATATAAATGTATTTTGCGAAAAACCACCAGCAAGAAATATTGTTGAATTAAGCAAAGTTTTAAAATGTTATAAAAGTAAAAAAAAAATTAAACTTAAGTATGGATTTAATCATAGGTATCACGATTCAATTGTGTTAGCTAAAAAAATTATTGATTCAAAAAAATTTGGAAAACTAATAAATTTAAAAGGCCTTTATGGAAAAAGTAAAATAATAACTTTTGCTGGACAATGGAGATCAATAAAATCTATAGCTGGCGGCGGAATCTTGTTAGATCAAGGTATTCATCTACTTGATATAATGAGGTTTTTTTGTGGAGATTTTAAAGAAATTAAAAGCTTGGTTAGCAATGCTTATTGGAAACATAAAGTAGAAGATAATGCTTATGTCATAATGCGCTCAAAAAAAAATATTGTTGCAATGGTGCATTCAACAGCAACGCAATGGCAACACAAATTTAGAATTGAAATTACATTAGAAAAAGCTCAAGTAAACCTATCAGGAATTTTGTCAGGATCCAAAACATACGGACAAGAAAAAATTGAAATACAGCCAAAATTTGTAAAGAGTAAAAAAAGTAAGATAATTAGATTTAAAAAAGATCTGTCTTGGGAAAGAGAAATCAAAGAATACATTAATTGTATTAAGTCAAATAAGAGAATTTATAATGGAACAATTTATGATGCGATTGAAGTAATGAAAATGATAGATTCTGTTTATAAATCAGATGCAGTTTGGAAAAAAAAATTTTTCAAAAAATAATAAAAAAAATATTTTCTTTATCAAGAAATGAAAAATCTTTGGGACACAACTACTCCAGTTTTTGAGTATCCGGATAATTTTAGAGAGGTTTATGAAAAAATTTATGTCTCACAAAGAAAATATTTTTCAGATTGGGTTGGTAAGATTTCTAAAAATTTTTCGAAAAATATTGATTGGTGGTCTTCTTCTGTCTCGAGTAGAAATACCTATATTAGCAAATTGTTTCATAATATCTGTATACTTGAAAGTTTAAAATGTTTAAAAAAAAGAAAAAAATTTCCAGAAGAAATTATAGTCAATTCCAAAGAACTTAAAAAAATAATTGAATTTAATTTTAAAAAAAAAATAATTAAAGTAAAAAAAGAAATACTACCCTTGTATTGGTTAAAGAGTATATATTTTATTTTTTGGCCTTTGATTTTTTCTATTACTATAATTTTTTTATCAAGAATTTTTAAAAATAAAAATCTAAATTTATACAAAAACAAAAACACACTAATAGATATTTTTATAACCTCAAAAAATTTGACCACAAATAGATTTTATAATGATTTAGAAAATAAAAAATTAAACAACAAAAAAAATATATATTTTGTTCCAACAATTTTAAATGTAAGTATTTTAAATTTACCTCAATTAGTAATTAAAATCAGAAATAACCATAATTTTATTTTAAAAGAAGATTTTATAAATTATTCAGATATTTTTTATGCTTTTAATTATTTATTTAGAAAAAAAAATTTTCATGTTCATTATTCAAGTTATAAAGCTTGGAATGTAAGCAATTTGATAAAAGAAGAATTTTCAGTATATTCTAATTTTCAAGCAATACTCATATCAATACTAAATTACCGGTTCGCAAAAAATTTAAAAACCAAAAATATTAAATTAAAAAAAGTCGTCGATTGGTTCGAAAATACGACTGTAGACAAAGGTTGGAATTTTGGTTTTCGGAAATTTTTCCCTGAAACTATTACATTAGGTTATCAAAGTTATACGTTATACAGGCAATTTATGTGTAAACATCCTTCGAATGCTGAATATTTATATAAAGTTATTCCTAATAAAATTGTAATTATAGGGAAAGCTTACAAAAAGATTAGAAAAGAGTTTTGCAAAAAAATTAAAATAGAAGTTGGTCCAGCATTAAGATTTAGTCATATTTTTTCTCAAAAATTAAGTTATAAAAGAAAATATAATATTCTAGTTACCCTTAATTTAGATATAACTGAATCAAAAAAAATACTTTTTAGTTTAATTGATACCGAATATGCAAAATCTGAAAAAACAATATTTATTAAATCTCACCCATTGTTACCATTGTCAAAAGTAGTCAACAAAAAAGCTATTCCAAAAAACTTTGTAGAACTTAAAGGGGATTTTTTTAAGATTGCAAAAAATTCTAAAGTTATTATAAGCGCTGGTATATCAAGTAGCATTGTTGAAGGTGTTGCTTGTGGTTGCGCTATCGTGATGCCCTATACGAATAAAAATGACTATTACAATTTTAAATATCTAAGAATCCCAAGATCTAGCTATAGGATAAGCAAAAACACTTATGAGTTAGATCGTGACATAAATCATTTTATTAATGAAAAGAACAATGATGCAAAAAAAAGAATTAAAAAATCTATCTTATTGAGTTCTAATTTATTTCAAAAAACTACTAAAAGTAATTTAAAAATTTTTTCATAACTAAAAAAAATGCACTTAAAGAAAATATTTAAAAATAAGAGAGTAATAGTTACTGGTCATACCGGCTTTAAAGGTTCCTGGTTAACGGCTTGGCTAAAATTATTAGGAGCTGATGTTATGGGAATATCATTAAATCCACCAACATATCCATCTCATTTTAAGGTTTCTAAAATAAATAAAAAAATTAAAGATATAAGACTAGATATAAGAAACAAAAATAAAATTGAAAAAAAAATAATTTTATTTAAACCTGATTTTGTTTTTCATTTGGCCGCTCAATCTTTAGTTGGATTGTCATATGAAAAACCACTAATGACTTGGCAAACTAATGTTTTTGGAACGTTAAATATTTTAAACTCTTTAAGAAAGCTAAAAAAATCTTGTAATGTAGTAATCGTTACTAGTGACAAATGTTATTTTAATAAAGAAGTGCACTATGGATATAGGGAAACAGATATTCTGGGTGGCAACGATCCATATGGCGCCTCTAAAGCGTCAGCCGAATTATTAGTAAAATCATTTATAAATTCTTTTTTTTCAAAAAAAAATAAATCAAAAGTTCGAATAGCTACAGCTAGAGCCGGCAATGTTATAGGTGGTGGAGATTGGGCAAAAAATAGAATAATCCCTGATTGTGTAAGATGTTGGTCCAAAGGAAATTCAGCCAATCTTCGCAATCCAAAAGCTACAAGACCGTGGCAACATGTTCTCGAAGCTGTTGGTGGATATATATGTTTAGCTGCTAATTTAAAATTTAACAAAAAAATTCATGGAGAGTCCTTCAATTTTGGACCAAATCTATCCAAAGAATATAGTGTTTTGGAGCTAGTAAAAAAAATGAGCATCCATTGGAACGATGTATCTTGGAAAACTGTTCCTAAATCAAAAGCGAAATTTAAAGAATCAAAATTATTAAGGCTTAACTGTAACAAAGCTAAAAAAATTTTAAAATGGCAAAGTATACTTAAATTTGAAGAAACTGTAGAAATGGTAAGCAATTGGTACAGCAATTTTTATAAAAATTCTACTAATATTGGAAATTTTACAAATGAACAAATTAAAAAATATGCATTTTTAACAAACACAAGAGGTTTAAAATGGGGAAAAAAATTTTAGATAAAATTAAAACAACTTCCTTAAAGGTAATAAAATTAAAGGAAGGAAACATTATGAAAGCTTTAAATAAAAATGAGTTAAAAAAATGGACTTTTGGTGAAGCATACTTTTCTAAAATTAAATTTGGAAAAATTAAAGCTTGGAAGTACCACAAAAAAATGAACTTACAATTAATAGTTCCAAAAGGCATGGTTAAATTTGTCTTTTATTCCAAAGAAGACAATAAGTTTAAAGTTATTAAAATTGGTGAAAAAAAGTATTCAAGAATAACAGTGCCTCCTAAAATTTGGTTTGGATTTAAAGGTGTAAGCTTGAAAGAAAGTATTATCCTAAGTATCGCAAGCATTGCACATAGTAAAAAAGAAATTTTGAGAAGAAAAAAAAGTGAGATTAAATATAAATGGTGAAGTTGTAATGAAAGTCATTTTATTAGCAGGAGGATTCGGCACTAGGCTATCGGAATATACCGACTCTATGCCAAAACCTATGATTGAGATAGGTGGAAAACCAATACTATGGCACATTATGAATTTGTATGCGAGTTATAATCACAAAGATTTTTTCGTCGCTCTTGGCTATAAAGGAGAAGTAATTAAAAAATACTTTTCAAATATTTCAGAGAAATGGAATTTAAATTTAATAGACACTGGTCAAAAAACTATGACTGGTGGTAGAGTAAAACGTCTTCAAAAATTTATAGGAAACGAAACTTGTTTACTAACTTATGGTGATGGACTTTCTGATATTAATCTAGATTCTTTGTTAGCTTTTCACAAAAAACACAAGAAGCTCGTCACAATATCTGCTGTTCGGCCACCAGCTAGATTTGGAGCAATTAAATTAAAAGGTGACCAGGTAGTTAATTTTAAGGAAAAATCACACTTGGGTGAAGGTTGGATCAATGGTGGGTTTTTTGTAATTGAACCAGGCTTTTTCGAATTTATCGATGATGACCAGTCATATTTAGAAAGAGAGCCTTTGGAAAGAGCAGTAAGTAAAGGAGAACTTTTTGCGTACAAACATAAAGGTTTTTGGCAGTGTATGGATACCAAGAGAGATCGTGATTATTTGGAAGAACTTCATTCAAAGGGAGCTCCATGGAAAAAATAAGCAACTTACAAAAACCACTCGTTAGCATAATTGTAAATTGTTTTAATGGTGAAAAATATTTAGAGAATTGTTTAAACAGTATATTAAGTCAAACTTACAAAAATTGGGAACTTATTTTTTGGGATAATTGTTCTACAGATAATAGTAAAAAGATTTACGAAAAGTTTAAAGATGATAGATTTAAATACCATTTGTCTTCAAAACATACTTTTCTTTATGAAGCTAGAGATTTGGCCATCAATGTTTGTAGAGGAGATTTTATAGGGTTTTGTGATGTGGATGACTACTGGTCTGAAGAAAAACTCGAACGTTTAATTCCTCTATTTGAAAATGAAAATGTTGGCGTGGTTTATAGCAATCAATGGATATTTAACGAAAATAATAAAAAAAGAAGAATATACACAAAAAAAAAAACTTCCAAAAGGAAATATTAGTTCTAATTTATTTAAAGGTCCTTCAGTCACTATTTTGACCGCGATAATAAGAAAATCCTCATATTCAAAAATGAAAATTGGTTTCGATAACAACTACCAAATAATAGGAGATCTAGATTTTTTTGTTCGTTTTTCGAAAAATATTTTATTTGATTGTGTGCAAGAGCCTTTGGCTACCTTCAGAATACACAAAAGCAATTTTACAAAAAAGAACAGGAAGCTCGAAATAGCAGAGTTAGAAAAATGGTTGAAAGAAAAAAAAGAAATTTTTGTAAAAAATGAAATTAAATGGATTCAGGAATTGATTTTATATAAAAGAATAACGTTACTTATTTTAAAAGAAAAATCATTATCAACAATATTTAGTATTATAAAATTTCCAAATAATTTTAAAAAAATAAAATTATTTTTGGCTTTTTTATTACCAAAATCTATTTTGGAAAAAAAAAAAGAATTTTGAATTTAATGGTTAAAAATTTTTTAAAGGAAATTTACACCTCCAAGCAATTTTCCTATTTGGCTAAAATTGTTGGCATGCCGTGGAAGGGAAAAGGAGTTATATTAATGTATCATAGAGTTTTGCCTGAAGAAAAAATGAAAGAAGATATGAATATAGGTTTAGCAGTTTCAAGTTCAACTTTTGAAAAACAAATAAAAACTTTAAAATCCAAATATAAAATATGCGATATGAATGAATTTATTACTAATTTAAATGAAGAAAAAAATGAATTTGCAGTAACAATAACATTTGACGATGGGTACAAGGATAATTTATTTTACGCATTACCAATTTTAGAAAAATATAATGTCCCGGCTTTAATTTATATTAGTACAAATTTTCTTGAAGAAAAAGTAAATCTTTGGTGGTTAGAATTAATGGAAACTATCCAAAACAATTCTAAAATAAGTTTTGTTTATAAAACCAAAAAATTTAACTTAAATTTAGGGAAGGAAAAGCAAAAAATATTAGCATATATATCATTAAGAAAAATTTTCTTGAATCTGAGAATTGATGAGCAAATTGAACTTTTAGAAATAATAACAAAAACAAAAGAAAGAAAAAATTATTCTGAAATCTGTTTAAATAATAAAGAAGTTAAAATTTTAGACAATCACAAATTAATTACAATTGGATCACACGGACACAATCATTTAAATTTTAAAATTTTAAGCAACCAAGAAATAAAATTTGAGGTAAAAAAATCTTTGGAAGTTTTGGAAGGATTACTTAATCATAAAATTGAACATTTTTGCTATCCTTTCGGTGGAAAAAATCAAGCTTCAGTTAGAGAGTATAATATAATCCAAGAATTAAATTTTACTTCTGCTGCAACCGGCAGAATTTACCCGATTAATCGTTGTGACCTGTTTTCATTACCAAGAATCTACGTTGGAAAAAATGTTTGTGAAAAAACTCTTATCAACCACCTAAGTGGTTTTTATAATTTAGCAAATAAATTTATATAAAAATTGCTTAAAAGTACTAAAAAATGTTATACATCTAATAAATTAATAGTAATCTAAATCAATGTCAGACAAAGATTTCATAAAAAAATACTTAAACGACTTTTCCAATTTAACGAAGCCAAACGATGATATTACTGAAAAAATTATACAAGTTAAAAATATTTTAATAGAAACCAATAAAAAAAATAAAAAGATTATGATTTTTGGTAACGGTGGAAGTGCAGCGATAGCTAGTCATTTTAGTGTAGACCTAACTAAAAATGCAAAAGTAAGATGCTTTAATTTCAATGAATCCGATTTAATTACTTGTTTTTCTAATGATTACGGATATGAAAAATGGGTTCAGAAAGCTATAGATTTTTACGGGGACGAGGGGGATGTGCTAATAGTAATTTCAGCAAGTGGTAAATCTAAAAATATGATTAATGGTTGCGAAGCAGCAAAACAAAAAAAATTTTCCAATATAATTACTTTCACTGGTAATGATAAAAATAATCCAGTTTATAAAATGGGCAATGTAAATTTTTGGATAAACAGTAAAGCATATAATTTTATTGAAAATATTCATCAAATTTGGCTTTTAACTATTGTTGATTTAATAATCGGGAAACGTGAATATCCGCCAAATTAAAACACGTTTACTTATAGTAGGTGGAACAGGATTTATAGGTTACCATCTTGCCCTTAACGCAAAAAAAAAAGGTTGGAAAGTAACTAGTGTATCTATCCATAAACCAAAAAAATATAGATATGTCAGCGGAGTAAATTATTTAAAAATTGATATCAATAATCCAAAAAAACTTAAAAAAAAATTAACCGGCGCTTTTGACTATGTTGTAAATTTGGGGGGGTATGTAAATCATATGTCCTTTAAAAATGGTGGAGAAAAATTTACCAGAGCACATTTTGAAGGTGTTGTTAATTTAATTAAAGTAATTTCAAAAAAAAAAATAAAAAAATTTATTCAAATTGGTAGCTGTCTAGAATATGGAGAAGCTAAAGCACCTCAAAAAGAAAACAATAGCGGATTGCCTATATCCCCTTATTCTTTATCTAAGTTAGCATCTACAAAATTTCTAGTTATGTTATTTAACGTAAGTAAATTCCCAGCATGTATAATGCGTTTTTTTCAAGTTTATGGTCCTGGGCAAGATCAAAATAGAATATTACCACAAATTATTTTAGGTTGCTTAAAAAATAAAAAAATTCCAGTTTCAAAAGGTAATCAAATAAGAGACTTTTGTTACATTGATGACGTTGTACGAGCAATTTTTTTAGCATTAAAATCTAAAAATAGCAGCGGTGAAATTTTCAATATTGGAATGGGAGTACCTATCAAAATTAGAGTTGCGGTAAAAATTATTCGTAAAGTTATAGGTAGGGGTCAAATTCAATTTGGGAAAATAAAATATAAAAAAAATGAAAATATGAGCATGTATCCCGATATTACAAAAGCTAAAATTAAACTTAATTGGAAACCTAAGATTAATTTTAATCGCGGCATCAAAACTGTAATAGATTCATATAGGTAATAATGACCAATCAAATTACGATTATTAGTAACGAAAGTATTCTTGAGAATGGAAATGGTTTTTTTTGTGACAATATTGACATGAAATCAATTCCTGAAGAACTTAGTAAGAATTTTGAAATTTTATTGATTTCGAGAAGATCAAAAAAAAAAAGATTTCATAAAATAAATTTTGGTAAAATTATAACAGCATCAAATATCTTCTCATATTTGTTTAATATTTTAAAAACTTTTGAAAAAAAAAAAAAAAAATATTTGTTAATTTCAATTACCCCTTATACTTTTTTTGCATGTTTAATTTTATTTGTTTTTAGAAAAAAAATTTTTATTTATTTAAGAAGCGATGGATACGAAGAATCCAGGGCCATTTTGGGTTTTATTGGATATTACATATATCATATTATGTTTGTTTTCGTAACTTTTAGATCTCAAATTATTACTTGTCAAAAAAGATTAACTAACAAGAAAAGCGATTTAGTTTTTCCTTCAGAATTGGATGAAAAATGGATTCAAAATACAACAGAGCCCGCATTAAACAAACCAAAACTTTTATATGTGGGAAGAATGAAAATTGAAAAAGGAATTTTTTCTTTATTTAAAATATTTAATGAAATTTCAACAAAAGCTGAACTTACTATACTAGGACAAGTTAATGAATTAAATTTTGATAAAAAAAAAAATTAAATTATTAAATTTTGAAAGTGATGCTTCATCACTAATAAAAATTTATGATGATCACAATATATTAATATTGCCTTCATTTACAGAAGCACACCCAAAGGTAGTTGATGAATCTTTGGCTAGGAAGAGGCCTGTAATAGTATTTACAGAGTTAAAAAATAAAATTCAAAATAGGCATGGAGTTTTTGTCTCAGAAAGGAATGCCCAGTCACTTTCTCAAACTATTGATCTAATAATTAACGATTATGTTAACATTCAAAAAAATATGGAAAAAAATGTTCTCCCTACAAAAAAAGAATTCATAGAACAAATGACTAGAATTTTAAATTAAAGTATTTTTTTTTATATTTTTATAAAAATGAAATATCTCAAATATTGGAGAAAAACTAGTTTAAAACAAAAGGGTGCAGGAAATTTTCTTTTAAATCATATTAAAGAAAATAAGCCAAAAAATTTTTTAGAAATAGGTGTTTTTCATGGGGTGACATCAAGAAATGTATGTGAACTTTTACATTTACTTCATGGAGACAATTTTAAGTTTATAGGAATTGATTTATTTTTAAGCAAAGGTGAAAATTTAAAGGATGAATTTATTCCCAACACCAAATTTTCAAATCCACTAAAAACTATATATTACAAATATATTATTAACTTAGATCCATACTCTATAGAATCAGTTGTTAAACTATTAAAAAAATTTAAAAAAAATATCGATATAATTAAAGGAAATTCTAATCGAGTTTTAAAAGAAATTGATATATCTAAATTTGATTACGTATTTTTAGATGGGGGGCATAAATACGAAACAGTTATGCAAGATCTTGAAAATTTAACCCCAATAATAGAAAACGGTGGGCTAATTTTGTGTGATGATTATGATCTTTCTTATGCACCGGGAGTTAAACAGGCAGTAGATGAATATATTGATAAAAAAAAATTTGGTTTAAAAATTTTATATTCAAGATTTGCCGAAATAAAAAAATAATTTTTTGTTTAAAATTTTATTTTTTGTAAAGTTTAAAGAAAAAGTTATTTTTGTTT
>MDTE01056119.1_pt1 | contig 11177 bp, 11 predicted proteins | sample 811231 | NCBI WGS metagenome assembly MDTE01 (sample SAMN05326651, study PRJNA326480) | marine metagenome | isolation source: seawater | place: Indian Ocean: Red Sea | collected 2010 | reverse complement strand
GCAATGCGGCCGTGCTTCTCAGATTAGGTGCCGTCATTGTCCTCATCTGAGAGCAGAACTATGAACTGGCACGTCCTTGGTGATGTGAGTTATCAGAAACGGAATCTGCACACGGTAGTCGACCTCCACTAGCAATGCAAGTTACTTTTTTTTTCAGATGGCCTGGAATATTGAACTCTCGAACAAGGTGGTGACTGGCGCACCTGCTGGGGGGGCATTGGCCTTGCTGCATCGCCACCAGGTATGACACTTTTTTATTTTAAACTCAAATTGATTTCAGATGGGTCGCAAGTGCCTTGCTGAGAACAAGTTACTACTCTACACGAATGCAGGCGAGCCTTTGGCGACAATTACTTGGAACGAAAGTTGTCTGGTGGGCATGGGCTGGGTGGAAGAAGAACTGTTGCTTCTTTGTTTTGAAGATGGCGTGGTATTCATCTATGATGTGTTGGGCAACTTTGTGCGATCATTTCTGTTGCTCACATCAAAGCTTCCTTTAGAGGAGACCATTATTCAAGTCTACATCTGGGGGTCTGGTCTTGTCGCCTTGACAAGTGCCATGAATCTTCAAGTATGTGATACTGTTCATGCTTTCTCGCCAGCTGTTTATACTATGCCAACGGGGCTGTCTGAGGAGCGATTAGCTATTACCATGGTCGTTTTACAACCATGTTTTTCTTCCTCTGGTCTTGTTGAAGTTTTTCTTGGTACAGCTGATAGCTCGATTCTAGCTGTCGACGTGAACGGCCCCCATGATCAGCTCATTCACGGTCGTCTCCCTGCTCCTGTGACTTCAATGGCAATAGCTCCAAATGGTCGTTTTCTAGCGTGTTTTACTCTGGGATTATTAACAGTTGTATCTACATCTTTTACGACAAAAGTGCTGGAGTTTGACACTTTAGCGGATTCAAGACTCCTTGACATGCAGTGGTGTGGGGAAGATTCCGTCCTGCTCAGTTGGGAAGATTGTTTATTGATGGTTGGACCATATGGACATTGGCTTAAATTCAAATACAGGGCCCCCTTGTTTCTGATACCCGAAATAGACTGTTGCCGCATTATCACTGATCGAAGTTGTGAGTTACTTCAAAGGGTGCCTGGGCCGATTGCGCTGATTCGCCAATTGAGTGCAGATAATCCCTCAGCCATGCTGTATAACACTCTGGAAATGTGCAAAGTTGTAGATGTAAAGGTGGATCATGTGCGCTCAAAGGACCCACCAGGCCAAGCATGTTTATCAGCCGAAATCTTGCATGCGATTCAAGCAAACATTGCAGCTGCAGCTGTTGAACTCACAACAGTCCAGCAGAAGTGCTACCTCCGCGCCGCTGCCTGTGGCAAGGCATTTATAAAAGTATCCTCGGCTTACACAGAAAATTTTGTTGCTGCGGCTCGCAAGCTTAGGGTGCTCAACCACTTGCGTCGACGTATTCCTGCTTTGTGCTTAACCACGACCCAGTATGATCGACTAGCAACGAGCTCCTTGATGGACCGTCTTCTGGCTAGAAATTATCACTCCTTAGCACTACGCGTCAGTGAATACCTTGGAGTCCAAAGAGACAGGGTAATCATTCACTGGGCATGCGTAAAATTACGAAGTTCTGTAGCACACAAAAGCCTGGACGGACAGATGAGACCATCAATGAATAACGCTTGTTTGAAGATTCCTTGCTATATATCGCAAATCCCCATCGTAACAACTGCCGATGTCCTTGGGTGTCGTCAATTCGCAATGGCTTTGTTGCAGTCTGAGTGTTCTATGATAGACCAAGTCAAATTATTACTTGCTATGCACGAGCATGAATTAGCATTGAAAAAAGCTGCTCAGGGCAAGGAGGTTGACGCTATCTATCTTGCTCTTATATGTACTGAGCGCATGTGTCCCTGGATGACGAGGAACACGAGTCCATCGTCAAACTGCAGTTCACTTTTTGATACAATTGCTCGTCACGAAGACCTATCCAACCTGCTGCGTGTGTATTATCAGTCACGCATTCCAACAGCAAGCAGCAGAAACTTACACAACTTTCTAGTTCACCACAACGCTGGTCGTCCTTGCTTCAAACAAGCTGGAAACTTGGCACTAAGAATCAGCTATCTGCAAACACGGCGCGCAGATAGATTTAAAAAGCTGCGTGAAGTAATTTCATTGTATGCGCAGGGGCGCGAATCGCAATTTCAGCGTAGGGCAACTGAGGATCAAGTAGCTTTGCTTGAGTTTCAATCTGATCTAGAAAAGAAGTATGGAACTGGGTGTTTTTTCGACATGTCCCTTAGTGAGACAGTATACAACTTGATTGTGCTTTGCTCAACTCAACAAAAGCGTGCAGTTGATTTGCTTTCAGACACTAATAGATTACGAAGGAGGTTTAAAATACCAGATCGCCGTTTTTCATACTTGAAGTTAACAGCGCTTGCTGCTTCTGGACAATGGCACGCACTTCGTGTTTTTTCCGCTGAAAAATCTGCCATAGGCTACGCGCCATTTGTGCGGGTCTGCATTGAGTATGGACAGCCGGCCTCTGAGATAGAGTACTACATGAACCGAATAACTATAGATAACGAACGCCATTCTCTTCGTGCCGAGCTTAAGTCTTAATTGAGCATCAGCACAACGATTGGAGTATCATCTGGTGGATCCGGTGATGGTATTTCTTTTTTTTTGAGGCCTAAACCGGCTTGAACAGCGGATACCTCGCACTGTGTCATTGGATTGATGGAATTCTGGTGACAGCCCCAAGATTACCCATCTGCCAGAACGGAATGCTGAGTTCGAGTCCGGATCTCTACCCAGGTTGCTCAACGCAATTAAAATAATAAGAGGAGAAGATGCATCAGAATCCCGCACTTCTAGTTCAGGTTATCTACTACCTATGATGACCAGTCTGTGGAGATTCAATTTGCCTCGAGAGCCTCTGACTCAGTGAGGCCAGAATGCAAGCCCTGGACCTCTTTCAAGGCTGAGCAGTTGACTAAGGCCACCTGATGGTTTGCCTGAGTGCAGCGAACGGTTACAGACGGCAGTGCACATGGCCATCTCACTGACAGATGCCAGTGGTCCCATGCTTAGCGTCCGAGTCACGGCCGGCGATTACGGCCGGCGATCACGGCCGGCGATCACACGGGGAAGTCACTAAAAAATCAATCAGACCAAAACTTGAAAGTCGACCATTGGCACCCTACCTCCGTCCCATCCTGACGGATCATAAATGGGGTAACAAAATTCGATTTTTGAAATCTCGGGCCGGGCCGACCGTGACTCCGAGTCCGAGTCCTGAGTCGGAGCCTGCCAGTGAGACTCGGAATTGTACCCCCAGGCCTGAACTAGAAGTGAATACCTTTCATTCTATCTCCTCATTCCCTAAGATTTGAGCCTACACAGTTTTTCTATTGACTTTGCCTCTAGTCCGACTTCTTATCCCGACAGGCGCCTCATAAGTACCGTAGGTATGCCTCATCCCTACGGTATCTAGCCACTCCGCTGCACGCGTGCTTATGCTGGGGATTGGGGACTAGAGCCCCGTGAGAGTCGCCCGCAGCCTCGCCACGGAACCCGCTACTTATGGCGCCGCGAGATAATGATATGCGCCAAAGACTGATCCATTCCCTGCGCGTCCGATCTCAGTCGCTCGAATCGTTGTTACTAAGCTTGCAAAGGAGTAGAGCTGACCTTCAATGCCCGACGGCAATGCAAGAGTGTGCTTATTGTCGCGGTTCACACGCGGTTGGAAGTTATACTCGCTGCGATCTGGATACATCGAGCGATAGCCCCGATCGTTCCCGATGCTGGATAGAGTTGCAGCCTTGTCATCGTTTGAAAGAATTTGGAAGCTCACATATTCGTTCTTCAGCGTCACAAATTGATCCATCTAACCCATCACTCAATGCTAGTATGTGGAGAAATGCTGAGATCCCAGACGCAAATACTCGCACTATTGCCCTTGATTATATTCACGAGGAAATCAAGAGTGTGCACAGCATTGGTCTCTGTGAATTAAGAATGCGCAACTTAGCCACGAAAGTCCTGACTATCATCAGGAGCTGGTTGGCGCGGAAACGATTTCAAAAGCTTATAGATATGACCGTGGCCATTAAACAATTACAGTGCAGGGAAATATTAAAGGCCGTATCTCAGCCTTGTGTCCGCTTTTGTGAGCTGGACCGAAGTATCACTAGAATCAGACGCCGATATTCACGGAAGTTTCTGTATACGTGCTGGCTTGCGCTTGGAACGGAGTTACATGAATCATCCTATTCCGGTGACAGGGGGCACCGATATAACAAGACCAAGGTCCCACCTAATCAAGTAATCTGCTCAAAGATTCTTGCTAAAAAGAAAAGTCTATTCAAAAAGTGGCGCTCGTTGGTGTTCTCACAAACCAACTTATGTGGCTATCCGGAATTGGCCGACACTAAATATCTGGCCTATCAGACTTCTGTTGAGCCTCGATGTAGTATCGACTCGGTAGCTGATCGTGTTGCTCAGATGGCGAGCTTGGTATGCAGAGCCATGCATTTTACTGAAATATCTTTAGCTGAGGTCGCTCGTAATCTAGCCATTGCCAGGCGCTGTTTGAGTGTTGATACTGGTTTCTTGAAGAACTCTTTTGTGTCGTGGGCTGGATGGGTCAAAAGTTTGTCTGAAGGCCGTTTGATACTAAGGGTTCCTTTAACAGCACCGGCTCAGGGAACAAAAGCGTCATTGGAAACACGCTTCAGGGCCCCTCATGACTTCCAAACAGCGGCTAGGATATCACGCTCCTTTCAGTTACTTAGATATACCGATGCCTGGCGCTCACGCGCCGCCCTTTTGGGTAGTATCACTAAAAAACAACGGATGTTACTTACAGATCATCTTCGTCTTCAATTGTCAGCTTGGAATATTTATGCAGCTCGGCTCAAAGCAGCACGTCAGGTGGCTCTTGATCGATGGTGCGCACACGTTGCAAGAGAAACTTCCGGTCCTCTGCGAGCATGGTACCTCTGGGCAAATATGCGAAGAACACGCCACCAAGATTCTAACCGCCTAGTTGCCATGTTTGCTCGTCTAAAATGCCGAAACAGTGCAGCGACAGCATTGCGCGCCTGGAGACATGCCGCTCAGTTTAATCATTTTGAGGCCCGATACACACGCAGGGAACTTATTGCGGCGCTTTCTGAACAGAAAGGTCATATCCGACGATTAGAAAAATGTGTAGATGACCATTATATTGTTCGTGGAGAACTCGAACATGTGGTAAAAGATGCACATGAGCGTGCAGCAAGGCTTGCGCGACTGTTGCCTGACCGCGATGCTAAGTGTAAACAGCTTGAAGAGAATCTTCAAACTGTGGAAGTGCGTGTCGCCTCGGCTCAGCGTTATGTCTCCGCTGTGGAGGTTGTCCGCTCTGCACTCACTCAAAGCATATTACAGATGCAACCAGGAGTTGGATTTATAGACAGAGACCTGGCTACGTTTGCACACGACCATGGTATTAGACTTGAAGTGGAGATGACCCATCCCAACATGGGGTTTTGTCAGAACGTCCTAAGCCCTCCCCCAACTGTATGTTGTAAATGTACTAACGCAAACGCATCGACTGGTACCCTTCATCTTGCGCCAGAGAACGCTGGTAATTCAACGGCATCATTGGAACCTCAAGATGATAAAGTTCCACATGGAATGGTGTTAGTTTGCCCTCCGAATAGGTCGGGAGGAATTTTGCTGTGCCGACATGAGGGAGACGACTTGCATTCATCGACTGAAAGAAGTGTCATGTCGTCCGACAGCACCGATGTCATCAAAGTAGAACTTGCAGCGCGCGTAGGTTGGCTCGTAAATTTGACACGTCAATCCTCTCCTTTGGTTGATTTCCGTCGATTGTCCCATATAGGTGGCGCGCCCTTAACTACCAGTCACGAGGCTAGTCAAGAAATCAGTCATGACACTACAGGACTGTTTAATGTGCCCAGAAAACTGATGCATGAAGCCGCACTCCTCCTTATACATACCTTCCGAGAGATGCAAGGAATCTTTGAGTTTTTGCGTGAAGGAAATACTTCAGCACTCTCTTCTCGTTTGCTGGCCTCATGGGGCAAGTTCTGTGCTCTCACAATGCGAAAGCCCGTGAGAGAGAGGAGAAAAATAACAACTAGTGCATATACTTGGGCAGACTTGACGTGGCAGCTAAATGGACAAAGGCAGCACGGAGAACAGAATACGTCCCCAACTTTCGAAGTTCAGACCGGTACATCGCATTATCATTTGAAAGTATTGCATGTTCCCCTCTACAGCGGTCGTATGCGATGGACTCGTTGCAACGACATCACCAAACGGACGCCCCCCCAAGCTCGCCCATTGCCAGTGGATTTTTTTTTGGGGCCTGGGGCCCGGGGGGAAATCCGGGGGGCAGGGGAGAGGGATATTTAAAAAACAAAGTATATTGGTATATATTTCCGACTCTTGGACCGAGTCCGGGGCGCAGGCCTCACGGGTCCCGCAGTAGGCGACGGTATGATCACGGTCTCAATTTAAAAAAACGGAGCCGGACAACGGATGTTCCCTAGGAGCCCTATATAGATATGAAGCGATAGGAAATAATTAGTGGGGAATTAGAGGCCGACCATCAATGATTTGGAGCGATTGGGTTTCGGGCGGGATTTAACCACGCCCGACAGCATCTCCGACTGCACCAAACTACAGCCCATTATTTTATCATACGGGGGGGGGGTCACGGTAGCAACCGCGCGGGGGCAGCTTCTGCGCACGCCCGGCGAGGTTTTATGCGTACGAAGGTGGGGCCGGGTATTCGCTTGCCGCTTAGGCTTGATCTTGGCGCTAGCCTGAGGTCCGTCCGAGTCTTTTTTTATGCTGAAAACAGAGTATTCCGCATTTTCGGGGGCTCGAGCAGGATTATCTCGTTTATTCGGCCTTTTCTCTTAGGCATGTTAGGCAAGGGGCGGGGCCGAAGTGACGTCAACAAAAGGCACCGTGACAGGCTAAGCCTGACCCCCCCGGCCCTGAGGGCCCGGCCTATGAATTTCCGAGTTTAACCTGACCGTGACTCGGAGGTCACTAGCACGCCGCCGCTGGTCGAATGTCCGGCTAGGGGGACTCAAATGACTCCAGTACTATGGCACGGTCACGGTAGGTAGAGTACCTACGGTGCCGTACCGGAGGTACCGTAGGTAGGTACCGTAGGTACAATGCCTACCGGTACTTACAATTTACAAAATTTAATCATATGCTGCGTGTGCTGCGGCCGTTATCGAGGCCGTTCAAATTTGAGCAGGCGTGGTTGTAATTGGTCTCGCCATGCCGGAAATCCCCGATTTGCAGCACTACCTTGGAGATCTGGAGAGTAAAGACAAGGCTTCGCGAATTCGTACGCTCAGTCTACTGAAAGACAAGCTGACTTTAGCACCGGGATCATCGGATGTTGGCGATCACTCTATGAATTATAATCTGATAGACGCTCTAGCTAATAGGCTCGTCAATGATCCTGCAGAACGATGCAGAGAGCTTTCGCTTACCATCATAGCAGAGTGTCTCCGTGACATGGACCCCGCAAAAATCGTGAGGTCAGCTCGCTGCATAGTCCCGGCAGCTGCTGAGAGATTCGGAAGCCAGCCGTTCAGAGAACCAGTAGAAGAGCTTAGGCTGAAGTGCGCACGCATGGTTAGTTTCTTCGCTTTGATTGCCTATTTCTAGGCTCATTGAGACATGCACTAAAATTTTGCATCAAGCTGCCTCCGAGCTTAGTTATGAACGTAGCCACCCGATCACGGACATTTTGGCATTTTCCCTTGTTTCCGCTCTGACAGACAGATTCCCGGAGGGTAAACGAGCCGCTGCGACCGCGATCAGCAACTTGTGCCGCATTGCCCCCTGGAGCATTAATCTTCATTTTGTAGCCTTGATGATTGAACTTAGTACAAACCTGTCACATCAACACGTGGGTCATGCAAATGAGTTGTTTTGAAAAAGGCCTGCCTGGCTTTAGGCAAAGACGCGTCTTCTAACTCTCGATGCCATTGTGGATGCCTACTTGACTGTGTCGCAGCATTTGCTCCACAGCAAGACTCTTACTGCTCTTTTTTAGGTCACATGTGTTTCGACCATTTGCAATGCGCTCCCACATGTGTTTCGCCAGGTGCTTGGCTTTTTTTTTAAAATTACATTGCTGATGTTCGCATTGGCAGATTGTCCTGCCGAAACTCGGGCGTATTTGCATGGATCGATCCAAAAAAGCTCAGGCCCGTGTGGAGTTAGAATGGACCCTTGTTTACTTTATGCCAATGCTCAGGTGCGAGTGTGCTTTGCTCGCTCCCTGGGTGTCTGGCTAGTGCGAGGACTTGACTGCATTACAGTGGCGGAAGAAGCGATTGGGAAATCCCCAGGGGCGCTAGTAAACGCCGGTGTATCCACAAAACTCGCCCCTGCCTATTAGCAATACTCGCATAGCATGAATTTGCCTCTGACTTGCTCGCTTTTCTCTTCATGCTCCTCTCAGACGAATCTCGGGAAGTTGCAGCAAGGGCAGTTTCTGAGTTGAATGTCCCTCCTGTGCGGGGATTGCTACCTTGTTCTCCATTGCGATATTTCTTAGGCAGTAGGCATACATTGGCAACTAGCCACCTCCAAAAGTATATCAAAGTGGTGCGTTGCGGAACTTCCCCTGCCGTGTGTTCCCTCTGTTCTGCCCCGTGATTTTGCCTGCAATGCTGCATATTTGGTATCCAGTGCTGCTACAACGCTTGTTACACTCCACTTTCAACCTATCTTGAATATCCAGCTCGCCTGGTTGAGTTGTTGGATGCCGCCGATGCGTCTGAAACAGTGTGCATGTCACATGTTCCACTTGGGCATTGTACCAAAACCCAATTTACAGGGGCTCATAATCTTCACGCTCTCGCATCATTGATTATAACGTCAGGGGCTGCTGTTACCAGTTCTGTGCTTTTCTATGATAGCAGGCACCAGAATAAATTGTAGGTCAATAGTTCATTTCAAGTTGGGAAGCTGATTCAAACCTATGGTGAGTTGTCTACCCGGGTATATGATATGTTAGCGCTTCAGCTCTAGGCAACTGGATTAGTGATAATGATGAAGGCGTCCAGGGCGGCTCTCGGGCAGCCATTCGGGCATTGGGTGCGGTTCTGATTGATCATTCTCCAGCACTCCGTATACTGCTTGACTTTGGAACGCCCCCCTTGGCAGGTGCAGACGATTAAATATCTTACCCCGTGCTGACTTCGAACCCATAGCCGTCAGAAATGATAGCTTGGTCAATGTAATCTTGGAACATTTAAGTGAGATGATGACGCTTATTACTGATAAACTCTGTTTCCAACAGGGAGGGTGAGTGCTCGGCGGATAGCCTCTTCTGCAACAACAATGGTCACCTTATTCTGCCACTTGGCAGAGGTCTCTGCTGAACAGCGAGCATCATGCCCCATGCCGTCCAACGCTGATGCTGCAGATATTTGCCTTTGCTACGCCGTGCGGAACCTCCTCCGTCAGTACATCTACAAATGGGGTTTGTTTCACCATGCTGTCGCAGGTTTACGGCTTGAGTTAGATGAATTCTCACTTGCAAAACTCATGCGTAGTCTGCTCCTCCTACCATCATTCACTAATGCGTTCTTACCAACTTACACGCAAGCAAGCCCAAGTTCCAACTACATGGTGAACCAGAGCCTAGTCATCCTCCTGGCGCATTTTGGTCAATCTTCTCGAGCTGATTTTGTTCAGATTTCTTTTGATGCTGTTATTGGCTTGCTTCCAAAACCAAATCCATGCTATGAGATCCACACTGTGTCATGGCTCCTTTTAAGTGCGCTGGTACATATTTGTCCAGGAGCTGTCGCCTCTGTCTTTGACACCGTCCTAGCTCCAATCCTTTTGGTGCATGTGCACCCATGCTCTAATCCAAATCCAGAAGCGCGAATCAAGGCATTAAGGTAAGGCCCCAAGACTATTGCATAAAGCCTCAAGAATACTTTTAGCCTCCTACACACTTTGATGTGCGCATTGGATGCGCAAGGGAAGTTTAGCGAATTTACCATCGCAACGTTGATCGAAAGTATGTTTCAAAAAGAACACAACACACCCGTGCTTTTAACTCGTGCCTTTGAAATAGGTGCTGTGCTTCCTAATCTAGTTTGGTATACTGGTCGCACCGCAAACTCAACGCGCAACCTGCACAGTCACGTAGGGTGAAAGCCAAGATATATTTTCTAAATTTAGGTAAAGCTGCACTTGCTGTGCTACACGGAGTGCTCCATAGTGCCCTCACCCCCTCAACGGGACTATCAATGGAGCAAACCGGGATTCAACCCATTTTGAGATTACTGCCTGTTCTTGGAACAAGCTTGGATGAGTACGACACTTCATCGCGAGAGATTTCCTTGAGGTGCGTTTACATCTTACTTAGCAGATTTCAGCTTCAATCTGAACTTGCCTTCCCTCGGCCCTGCATCTGGACAGTTGCCTTACCACCTTGCTTAATTGCCTCCCACCAACCAGTCTTCAGCTTAACAGCGTTTTGGAATTATATCCTGCTATCGTGAAACGCCTCGATGATTCGCTAGATGACATTAGATTGGAAGCCTGCGCCACATTTTCTGCGTATGTAAAGTGTATATCTCCCGTTATTGCTCTTATTCTCTTATTCTGCAGATTTGCCAGGGTGACACCGCCAAACGCGCTAACAGAGACAATCCTTGAATACTGTATTGAACACTTTCTAGTTCATCTCGATGATGCAAATGTAAATGTTCAGAGCGCAGTCTTCCAGGCTCTTCTGACTATTGGAAGCGTGGGGCCCTTGGCCAAAGTCATGCTCTCGAGGAAAGTCAGTGAAATTAGTTTCTCCCATCGCGATCCGGCCCTCGCTATTCGACTTCTGAATGTGCTTAATCTAAGCTAACGAGGAGCATGCTTAATCCACGCACGCACTCGAGACCATGCACGTGCCTGTCGCGTTTAGACCACTCCTCCCGATAAGGACGTAATCGAGATTTGAACTCACTTCCAATTGTCCGGCAGCCTCCATGAATCCGAAACAAAAAGAAACAAAAAGTCCTGCGAAGTTCAACGTAAAGTTGAAGTAGAGGCAGGAGGGTAAATTTAGCAAAACCCGCCATCTAGTGTTCTAGAGCGCCCAAAAGCCACAGGGTTAAACGCGCGAAATTAG
>MDTE01040420.1_pt1 | contig 11177 bp, 9 predicted proteins | sample 811231 | NCBI WGS metagenome assembly MDTE01 (sample SAMN05326651, study PRJNA326480) | marine metagenome | isolation source: seawater | place: Indian Ocean: Red Sea | collected 2010 | reverse complement strand
TTAGGAATGAGATATCCTACTTTAAAGATTTCAGAAACAATGGAATTTTTAATGGCCTCAGGTTTGTTTTTGCATTGTTTATCAAATCTTAAATTTAGAATAAAATCTATTAGAGGAATATCTTAGGAGGAGTTTCAAAAATAATATTCGCCAATTTAAATTATGCTAAAAAATTAATTTCCATAAAAATAATATTTCTACTATTTTTAAAACTTCCTTTAAAATCATGTTGTTGGAATTAAAGTTTAAAAATTCATAAATTATCTCTAATACAAAAAGAGAAGAAGATATTAAGGATAAATTGCTCGAGTAATCTTATAGTCAATTTTTAATTGAATAATCTATTTATCTTATTAAAACTAGACTGATTTTAATCTCTTTTAAAAATATGATTTCTTGTTGATGAAAATTTTCCAATTCTCTTTTTGCTGATGAATGACAACTTTAAACCTTTTTCTTCAATAATATCTACTGATTCTTGGTAATCCTTTCTGGATTGATCTAATTCGATAAGTATACTTTTCAAAAGTTTATTCTCTAAGCATCTTTTTGAGCCTTTTAATATAAGAAATTCATTTCCATCAACATCAATTTTTAAATGATTTGGCATAAATCCTATTTTTTCTATAAATAAATCAAGTGGTAAACCAAATACTCCTTGGGAGTGAATTGGAAGATATTTATTTCCAAATTGATCTAATTTATTGTCAAATGAATTGAGAGCACCCCCCCATTCTGCCGATTGTAAAAAGAATTTTGAAAACTTCTCTTCCTCATGCATAGCAATTGAATAAGGAGTTATTTTTTTACCCAGATTATTTAGTAGTATATTTAAACTTAGTAATGCATGATTTAGAGCATCTGGTTCTATAGCAACTACTTCAATTCCTTTTTTTGCAGCATAAAGTGAATATATGCCAATATTAGAACCAATATCAATTAATTTATCTTCTTTATTAAATGTTTTAATCCAATCTATTGTTTCAGGTTCTTTTGTATGAAAAGTGCTAGCTCGCATTCTAGTTATTTTTCCATAATCGTAAATTTTGAAAATTTCTTTATTGTTCTCCTTTACCGATATTTTTTTTGTTAATCTAATGTCCCAAATTTTTGAGAAATAATTTGATAAAAGTCCATTTTTATAACCAAAAAGAGATAAATAAAACGGTCGAATAAAATCTTTTATTTTTTTTTTAAATACACGATGAAAAACTTACTTTTAAATTAATTTAACATACTATAAATAAATATTCTTAATTAGATAAGAGTTGATATATTTTAAGAATATTTAATGATCAAAATCAGTTAATATAAAGCTGAAACAATTTATTTATTTAAAGTTCTGATAACTAACTTTTTATATTCCTCAATTTCGAAAGTATGATCTTCGTTAAGTAAATCATTCATAGGCGATAAGTTTTTACCATATCGATAAAAAATACCTTCTGGAACATGGTAGGCAGAGGATCCAGAATTTTCATCTATATTAATCTTCTCAATTCCTTTTATAAGAAATTTTTTTGATTTCTCAAGATTAAAGAAATGCGGATATTCGTTATTATTAGAAAAAGATTTTTTGTTAAATGTAAATGCGATTGTTGTTCTAGTTCTTGAACTAATTTTAAAATCAATGCTCGGATTAAAATCTTTTATTTTCAAATAAATCTTACTAATTAATGAAGGATCTGCTTCAAAACTATAAATAGGAATCATTTGTGTAAGTGTTTTTACATTTATGTCTTCAAAAATTATTGAAGAAATGAATTTATTCATATCAACTATTTTCCAATAGAAAGATGATTTTTTATAATTTTCTACTGCAGCTTGCCCCATGCTTGATAAGATCCAAAGTTGATTATCATTATTATTATCAACAAATTCCATTATTGAACTTAAGTAATATCCAGCTGAGTCGATAGCATGATTGATTTCATTTTTATATTTATTTATCCATGCCTTTGAACTGACATTATTTTCGTAATGTTTTGGGAATTTGGCTTCCCAAAATCTATGCATTGAGGATGCTAAATGATTAGTAAAAAAATTACTATAATCAGGTTTATGTTTTAATAGCAGATTCATATAAATATCGAAAAGGATATCAGATTGAAGGGTTCTTCTACGCGTTTTTTTCCACGGGTTAATTACTTCAGAAATTAATTGTTTAATAATGCAAAAAAATGACCTGCCTTTGAAGGGATGTTTAATGTAAGAAAGGAAAGCATAAAAGGCAATTTTTAATTTTGGCATATCTTTGCTAACTTCTCTAGCAGAGGATTTTGACATTGATAAGTTTAATCTTTGAAAACCAATAAGAGATCTTGGTTTACAATTGTCATGACTTGAAAAAGCATCGGGCATAAAAAAAGAATATTGTTTAAATTCTTTAATCGGAACGCTTCCAGAATGCATTGATCCAAAAACACCAACCTTATAGCCCATTTTTGAAAGCTGAGACATCAAGGTAGGATATTTTTTATCTTGATTGCTACACTCTTGGTTGATATCTTTTATTCTATGATGATAGAAATTAACACCTCTGTGCACTGAACTCCAAGTTACCCAAGGATGTAAATGAGGCATATCACTCGAAATAGTAGGGTGAAATTCAAATTCGTATTTATATTCTTTCAGGTTAATCTTCCTTAAAATTTCTTTCATTATTTCTTGTGGGACTTCGTTAAGTTCGAGACAAATAATTTTTGTCATAATATAATTTTTAATTCTTTATTTTATTCTAGTTAAATGAGTTAAGATTAGCCTTCCATTTAAAAAATTACAAATTATTTTTAATGTAAAAAATAATATAGTTATTTTAGAATTTGAAATGTAAAATCATTTTTCTAAAAGATCAGAAAATTCAAAAAACACTCGAATATTATTTTCTTTAGAAAATGCTTTAATTTCTCTGAATTCAGACCATTTTGTAAGGAAAATGAAGTCTAATCCAATTTCTTTTGCTGCAAGGTAATCATACTTGCTATCACCTATATAAAGACTTTTTTGAATATCATTTTTATTTTCTTCAAATATTCTTTTAAAAATTTGGATTTTTGAAAGAGGACTGCCGTGAATTCCTCCATCAAAAATGGAGTCGATATTTCTTTCCCTGAAAACTTGATTTAATTCATGTTGATCAGAACCGCTTACAATTGACCATATGGAGTTTGATGATTTCCTATAAGAAATTATGGATTCATCTATTTCACAATTTAAGAGTTTTTTTCTAACACATTTAGAGTAATTATTTGTTAGCTCATCTAGACTGATGTTTTGTATATCTAGTTCAAGATTTTTAGCAATTGTATTCAAAAAATAATTGAATTTATGATATCTTGAAATTCCACCATTCTGTAAATGATATTTAACTAATGAATTTGACGCTTCTTTACCGTAAATTGATACAACTTCTCTGAAAGCATCAGTTTTAATTTTGTTTGAGTTTAGGATTATTCCATCACAATCAAAAATTAGATTTTTATATATATCAATTCCTCTCATTTGTTTTTCTTAAAAACTTTAATAACTTTTTCTAAATCTTCAGGAACATCAACAGAAATAGAGTTTGAATTACATTCAAACATTAAAACTTTCTTTTTATGTTCAATAAATCTTAGAATTTCTATGTCTTCAGAATTTTCTAGATATTTTTTTATTTGATTACTTTTAATAAAATTCAAATCATCTTTGCTAAATCCATATATGCAAACTTGTCTCTTAAGTTCTCCCAACTTTGCCACCCCGCTTTTAAATGCAGGAATAGGACTTCTAGACATGTAAATTAAATGACTATTTTCATCAATAATAACTTTCGGAATATTATTTGAATAGAAGTCATTTAAATTAGATATTTTTGCATATCCATTCACAACAAATGAAGGATTATTGCTTTTAAGTTCAATACATTTTGAAATATCTAATGGATTAACGAGAGGTTCATCTCCTTGAACATTTACAAATACATCATAATTTAATTCATCTATAACTTCTGAAATTCTATCAGTTCCAGTTATAGCCTTTTCACTAGTAATCAAACAATTAAAATTGTTTTTCTCAACCACCTTTTTAATCCTAATATCGTCAGTAAGAATATATACATCTTTTTTGTCTAAAGCTTTAGATGATGCTTCAGCCACACGAATTATCATTTCTTTGCCCAATATTTTTGCTAATGGCTTACCTGGAAATCTTGTTGACTTATATCTTGCTGGAATAACAATACAACTTCTCATAAACTAGAACCATAAATACTTTTTGAATCAAGATTAAAGTAATTTGTTGGAGTAATGGAATAAATATTGATATTACTATAATTTTTTTTGAAAATTTTAAAAATATTTTCAATTTCTAAATTTCTTATATCGCCCTTAGGATATCCATCAAAACCAGCTAAAATTATATTTTGTATATCAGTTGCACCAATTGTCCCAAGTGCATATGCCAATGCAATTGGAGAGGAAATTGTACAAAAGTATTTATAAGATTCAATTGTATTTTTTTGTATTTTTACACCATAATCTAGTACTGAGTTTGTTTTAAGTTGGCCTTGTATTTTTTCTGGAAGCATTGAATAAGGAGTAATTATTAACTGATCTAAATCCCTAAAAAGATTATTATCTGCAAGTAATCTCATCGGATGACAAAAAACTCTTGCTTTAATTAATTTAGGATCAATTTTAGAATTAGAATTTAATGCAATTACATAAAGCTTTTTAATTTTGATTAACTTCTCCAAATCATTTTTGAATTTTTCAGAACCTTTCCCGTTTCCTAATATTAAAACTGTTTTTTCCTTGATTTTATCTTTTGGCATATCTTGACCTCTTGATTCACCTTTAAAGAAAGACCTCGCTTGAAGAAGTTTCTGTGAATTATATAATCTTGATTCATCTTTTTTCAAATAATCAATAGCACCAATTATCTCAGCAGTACTGTAGCGAGAATCTGATATCATTTCTTGGATATAAGATGGATGTATTTTATATTTACCTGATAAGAAATAAAATCTGTTTTTGCCCCATTTATATTTCTCTTTTAGTTTTAAAAACCATTTTTCAGAATGTTCTACCAAAGGAATAATATTTATATTTTTCAAATATTTTGGCGATAAAGAAATCAGTAGCTCTTCAAGGTCAGCGTTACCAGGTCCTCTTCCCATTCCAAGTATTGTCGCATCAAGCCATTTACAACCAACATTTATACTTTCTAAAGTATTAGTTAGTGCTCTGCCTAAATTATTGTGAGCATGAATTCCAACTTCTAAACCAGATTCATATTTTAATAAACTTAATTTAGAATTATATTCTTCGGAACTCATACTGCCAGTACTATCTGCTAAATATACTGAATTTAAATTTAGAGATTTTAAACTTTTAGCAATATTCTTTATTGAGTCAAGTTCTAAAAGAGCACCCTGCATTATATTTATACAAACTTCATAACCTTTTTCATTTAAATATCCTGATGCAATTTTTGCATTTTCTAATTCTCTGAAATTGCAAGCAATTCTCACTATATTTACTTTGGAATTATTTTCATAAATTGGGAATAGTTTATCTATTTTATTTTTTATATCAGCTTTATTATCTAATTCTTTGGCATTTATCATTACAGCTATTTTTATCTTTTTACAGTCAATACCTTCTAAAAAATCATCAGAGGTAAAAGCTAAAGGACCTTTATATTCATTATTTATTAGAGAACGGAAACCTATTTCAACTACATTTATCTTGCACCTTTCTAATACAATTAGATGTTCTCTAATAAGATTAATATTAAAGTCCCAATTATTGTAATAACCTCCATCTCTTAAAGTACAATCAAGTATATTTAAATTATCTGGCATAGATTTTTCTTTATATTTCATTATTTTATTATTTAAAAAATTATTAACCACTAATAATTTAGATTATTATGCTATTAAATAATACTTATTCTTTATTAATATAAATTTATGTGAATTAAACTATTATTAAAATCAAATTTGAAATTTAAATAAAAAATTTTAGAAAAAAGATTATATGAACATCTCAAGACTCATTATTAGTGGTAATAAAGAAGTTAAAAATAATTATTCAATTAATAAAAAAAATTATTATTATTTTATTAATTTCGATAGGGTAACTTATGAAAACGAATATAAATTAAATGATCCTAAAAGATTACATGAAATTGCCTATCAATTAAGAAGTGAATATGTTGATTGGGTTTATGAACAGAATCAATATTTCCTTTCAAATAAACTTATTTATCAAAATGATCTTTCATTATTTTTCCTTACAGATTTTTCTTGTAAAAGAAACGATATGTTTTCCACTTTTGAAGATCTTGCAAATATAAAATTAATTTATGAATTGATTTTGAAATATAAATTTAAAGAGATTCATTTATATAATCTAAATCAAAATTTTGTTTCTTCTCTTATATCTTATATAAGTCATCTAGAAGTTAATGTAATTACCAGAGAAATTATTAAAAGCTCAAGACTAAAGGATTCATTAACATTTAATTTTTTAGCTTCTTTTTATATTTTATTTAAATACCTTGTAGTAACTATTTATCATAAGCTTTTAGAAAGGAATAATTTTAAAGTTTATGAGATCAATAAACTCTTCTTGACAAGATTCCCAATAAATTTCAAAAAATTTGGAGGTTTCAAAGAAGATAAATATTATCAATTACCTAAAGGTATGGATTACTTGGGAATTAGCATATTATCAGATGGATTACTGCAATCTATTTCTTTAAAAGATTATTTTCAATCTTATTTTGAACTTAGGAAGACAAAAAAAAAATTTATTATTTTAGATAAATACTGTAACTTTAAAGATATTTTTAAAGTGTTATGGTTGTCATTTATTTATTTAAAAGGTTTTTATTCTTTATCAAAAAAAGAATTTGTTTTTGAAGGAATTAATATATCTTCTCAAATAAAAAAGGAAATAAATTTTTCATTTAGAAGAGTTATTGGCACATTAATTAGTCAAAAAATATTTTCTAATTTTATAAGAATCCATAAATTTAATAAGATAATTTATTATTTGCATGAATATCCATATGGCAGAATGGTTTCATATACTTTAAATAAATATAGAATAAAAAAATCCATAGGCATGCAGCATGGATTATCTAGCAAATTATTTTTAATATATTCACTTTCTAAAGCAGAAATTAATAAAAAAAATTCTATAGATTTTCTACAAAATGTTCCATTACCAGAAAGTGTTTGGGCTGATGATTTGCCTTCTAGAGAAATTTATCAAGAAGCTGGTTATAAAAATGTGATTTTAATGAAAAATATACCTAGAATGGAATATTTATTCAGTACAAAATTAGATAAAAAAAATGATATACACTTAATTGCTCCAAGTTTAAGAGACGACTATATACTATTAGGTATCTTATTAAATAGAATTATTAATAACCCTAAAATTAATTTTTTATGTAAATTACACCCACATTCAAATTTCGATTTTTCAAGATTTTCTAATATTAGTAATTTGAAATTCACAAATATATCTTTAAATAAGCTTTTAATGCGATCAGCTAAAGTATATGTAACATCAAGTACTGTTGGGTATGAAGCCTATTTACTAAAAATACCAGTAGAAATTATTTATATACCAGGAAAGTTAAATTTATCAAATTTATTGAATATTAATAAAGATTTTTAATTTAGTTGCTTTTTAATTATTTTAATAGTTAATAATGGTAATTATATTACTTCTTTAATGATTAAAAAGTCTATTGACATAATTTATATTGTGTTTTTTAATCATGAAATACTCAAAAAAAGCTTATTATCTTTAACTGAATTTTTTTATGGTTCTGATTATTCTATTAATATTGTCATCTTAGACAATTCTAATGATCAAAAACTATATTTATTAAATAAAAAATATTTTGAAAATTTTAGTAATAGTTTCAATATTAAATATGTCTTAGCTCATAGAAATTTAGGTTTTGGAGGGGGCTGCAACATGGGGGCAAAAATCTTTGATTCTGATTTTTTACTTTTTTTAAATTGCGATACTAGCTTTTCAAATGCCTCTTTGAAAGGCTTTAAAACTATGTTGAATTTCTGTCAAAAGTCTTCACCAATTGTAGGCCCAAAAGTAGTTAACAAATTTGGACTAATACACCCCTCTTGTTTCAGTTTCGATCCTATCTCAATACTGCTTAAACCACTTAGACACCTTAGTCATTTAGGCGGGAAAACAAAGCTAATTTCTAAATATCAAGCTATTAAAAGAAGAATTGATAGGATAACTTATGAGGGGATTGATAAGGATAAACCCTCCTATGTTGATTGGGTTTCTGGCTGTTGTCTTATGATAAGAAGAGATTTTTTTGAGTTGTGTGGTGGTTTTGATAATAGATATTTCTTATATTTTGAAGATGTTGATATTTGTCGTAAAGCAAAGAAATATAATAAAAGTGTAATTTATAACCCGATATTCGAAATTATACATGATGCCCAACACTCTTCTAGAATAAAAAAAGGATTTATAAATTCTATTTTTACAAATAAACTAGCTAGATATCATATAAATTCTTGGTTAAAGTATATCTTTAAATGGAGGGGAGACTATATTTTAAAAATTAAATATATTTTTCTTAGAATTCGAAATAAAAAACAATTAAATCAAAAGTTAAAATATAACTTAGACTTTTCTTTATACCAAAATATTGCACAAAAAAATGAGAATAAATTCTAAATTTTCTATAACTTTTTGAAGTATGTATAAGTACAAAATTGCTTCAACACTTTAGATAAAAAACTTAATTTTAAAGGAACCATTATCTTTTTTTCTAATTTGAATCCCAAAGGTTCAATTAGAGAATTTAATTCATCATTTGAGTAATTAATTTTGTGATCATCATCGCTGTTATAACCTTTTAATCCTGGTAAACCAATTAGTAGAATACCATCTCGGCATAAAACTCTTTTAATCTCTTCCAATAGAGGTTTAGGTTCAGATATATGTTCTAAAACGTTATCCAATAAAACCGAATTAAAAGATTTATCTTTAAATTCTAATTTCTCATTTTTTATAAGAACTGCATTATGTCCCTCAAGAATTAATGTATCAATATTAAATGGATTTATATCTGCTCCTATACTTTTTCTATTAAATTTCAAATAGTCACCAATACCACAACCCACATCAAGAACAGGGTTTTTTAAATTTTTTTGTAGAATTGGATATAAATAAAAGTTTCTGTAAATCTTTGAAATTAAAGATCTTTTTTTTAAGTAATTATTATATTTTAAGAAAGACATTTTCTAAGTAACCTCTTTAAGTAAGTTTAAATATTGATTTTTTATATTAATTTGCCTATATTTCTCTGGGAGAAGGTTAAATCTTTTACCTCTATTTATCGATTTAAGTCCCTCTGATATCATAATACTCTCTAGTTCATCATCGTTGTTAAATAATTTCCCATTATTGTATTCAGGTTTTATTAACTCATTATTACTATCAACATTTCTCATTACAATTGGAACTCCAAGGAAAAGTGCTTCCATAGCAGCTCTTGAAGTGCCTTCAGAAAAAGAAGGGATTATTAGTAAGTCGGAATTATTCATAAATGCATAAGGATTTTCCTGAAAACCATGCATAAAAACTTTTTTCTGTAAATTATCATTTTTAACTAAGTAATGTAATTTTTTATATAGGGGACCATCGCCGACAAAATGCAAAGTAGAATTTATTTTTTTTAGGATTCGGGAAAATACATTCAATACCAATAATGGATTTTTTCTTTTATTGAGTGAACCAACAAATACATATTTAATAGGCTTTGATTTATCTATGTTAGGAATAAAATATTTTGATAACTCTTCTTCGTTAATAAAATTTGGTATTATTGTGATTTTTTTTCGTGTATAAAAACTTACTTGTTTTTTCATATTATTATTCATAACTATAACTCTATTCTGAAATCTCATGAAGTTCAAGTGAAGATTAGCTAAAAAATATCCTGGTAAATTATAAGTATAAAAATAATTTTTAAAAAGATTACCTCTTATACTCGATATTCTAGGAAGTAAATCATAAGCAAATATTGAAATTAAATCTGAAGAAAAGCATATAGATATTAAAATAGAATTTTTTCTTTTGTTATTGTTTTGTTTTTTTATTAATTGCCTTAATTTCAAAATCTTTTGAATAAAATTTTTATAGTTATCTAAAGAAATAAATTTTATATCTTCATATTGATTTTCTTTAACAATTAATTTTCCCTTTAGGCTAATTATTATGACTTTATGGTCTTTTGAGAGCAATTTTGCAATAGCAAGTCCTCCTTTTACTGGTCCTGAGAAATCTAATTTTGGCAAAAGGATAATTAAATTCATTTTCTTATAATAGCTATTTATGTTTTTTAAAATTTTGGGGTAAGTAGAGTTAAGAATCTTTTATTTCATTTTTAATAAATTACTTAAATGAGTTAAATCATTTTTTTCAACATTTGCAAATTTATTACAGAAATTACTTCTAACCATTTGCGTATCTTTAGAAAACCACCATTCATCAATATCATCCCAAATATTTTTTATATGAATAGCTGCTTTACTATGATTCATTTGTAAAATTCCAACTTTTTCTAATTCATCAAAATATTTAATAGACTGCTCACGTATTTCACAAAATTCAGACTGCCAATATATTATTGTAGGGAAATTTATTGCCATAGTAAAAAGCATTGTAGAAGTATTAGTAGTTGAAATGCAAATTCTGGTATCTAATAATTTTCTTTTTAGTGGTTGATCACAATAATCTATTGCAATATCTCCAAATTCTTCTTTCCATCTATCTATTTGGTTATATTGATAATCTGCTTTTGGGTAGATCCTAATACAAGATTCATTTTTAATTTTTGAGGGTAAATTTTTAATTAATTCGCAATTAAAATTAAAATATTTTTCCCAATGGTTTGCATTTTTTATACAGCTCCACATCCAGTAACTATATCTTGGGATACAGTTTTGTAAGAATAAAAGCTTACCCTTTTGATTATGTTTTATGTTGAATAAATGTTGACCAGAAACAAATAAACCTATGTTTTTTGAATCTTTAATAGATGATCCCCAGCCTAAAAATATCTTAGAAATAAGTTTTTGATGATCTTCAAGGAAAGATATTTTAGAAGTTTCATAATGCCCACCATGTTGA
>MDTE01144290.1_pt1 | contig 11179 bp, 15 predicted proteins | sample 811231 | NCBI WGS metagenome assembly MDTE01 (sample SAMN05326651, study PRJNA326480) | marine metagenome | isolation source: seawater | place: Indian Ocean: Red Sea | collected 2010 | reverse complement strand
GTTGTAGTAGCCATCATCGGTATTCTAGCTGCTGTAGGTGTGGTTGCTTATGGAAAATATACTGATGGTGCTAAAAATACTATTATAAAATCAAATCATCAAAAAATTAAAGAATTAATTAAAGCCGAAATTGCTGACTGTCATTTATCAGGTGGTCGAGACTACAAAGTTATAAGATATGAGAGATCAGGGGGAAAAACTTTTAGAGAAAGAGAATTTAGATGTCGTTCAGCATTTAGCAATGAACTTCAAGTGCATTTTTTGGCTTTAGGTTTAAGAGATCCTGTAATTCAAGAGTTTAGTTTTTATAAGCGCTGGACATATAATGGTACAGTTTTACCAAATGATGCAGGAGCTGCTTGGTGGGGAACTCCTAGAAAAGAAGCTAAATATCATCCTGCCTATTGGGTTGGAAAGACTTGGATTGAGGAAAAATGGATAGATGGTTCAAGAAATTTAAAGCTAACAAGTTATTTAATGGATGAAACAACCAATATTACCGATACAATTCAGATTCCATTTAAATGATTAAAATTAAAGCATTCACCTTAATAGAACTCCTAGTCGTTGTAGCTATCATCGGGATACTAGCTGCTGTAGGAGTAGTTGCTTATAATGGGTATACCGCAAGCGCAAAAAAAAATGCTATTAAACATAATTTTAATGAAATTGTTAACTTTATAAGCTTAAATTATACAAAGTGTGATTTAGGTGAACCAGTGATGATGAATGATCAATCTGGAAATTCTAAAGATGTAACAAGTGGTTATTGCAATAATAGTCCGTTGGGTGCTTGTCACATTTTAACAGCACACTTTAAGTCTTTAAAATGGAAAAATCCTTATACAGATTATTATATAAAGAATAATGTCGACAGTGAATATGTTCTTCACTGTTCAAACTCTGGATATCCATCTTCTAAATTAAGTCAAAGAGCTGGATATGTTTTTATAACAAATGTCTCTGGCTCACCAAAAACTATGAGACTAGAAATGAGGTGGGATAATAATTTTAGTGGAGACATGTCTAAAAAAGATATTATAGTTCCATAATGAACAGCAAAGCCTTCACCCTAATAGAACTCCTAGTCGTTGTAGCTATCATTGGTATTCTAGCTGCAGTAGGGGTAGTTGCTTATAATGGGTATACGAGTGCAGCTAAAAAAAGAGTCACACAAGCAAATCATAATATAATTTATAAAACTATGGTTAATGAAATTAAAAAATGTGAGATAGACTCATCTGGTGGTTTATTAAATGTAAATGGAAAGAATTTACTTAACTGTTCTGATATTTTAACTTCGCAAAACAATTATGGAAAAGTCACTAGTTCAATGAGTACTTATTTTAACTCTATTATTGAAAATGCTTATTCTAGCTCAATAAATGCAACTTTTGGCGGAAGGTATCAGGGAACTTGTTATCCAAGTGGTAGCCAACCCAAGGGACATGGTGGATTAAATGAGCAAGGAGTTCATCATGTTGCAATGGGATGGTACTCAAATAAAGCTGTTTTGTATGTCGACACATGTATTGAGTCTACTGGAAAAGCAACAAGCAAAACTTTTGATGTATTTTTTTAACTAGTATTAAGTAGTTTTTTTTTACTATTGAAAATTAATATTAAATATATAATTTAACTTCATGATTAAAAATATGAAACTTACAATATTAGCATTTTTCCTATCCTTTGTACTAATTGGAAGTTCTAAGGCTGAGAGCGGTTATTGGTTTGGGGGATTAAAAGTATTTAATTATGGAATTGAAAAAACAGATTTGCAAGAAATTAATAGATCCTTAATTGCTTTAGGATTTGATACCTCAAGTTCATCTACTGACAATACTGGTGTCGGTTTTGATATTGGAGTTGGATTTGATCTAACAGAAGCCACAGCATTTGAAGTTGGATATGTGGATTATGGTACTTTGGAGATTAATACAACAACTACGGGTCCAGTAGAAAATATTTTGACATCAATAGATGGTTCAGGAGTAACTTTAGCAGGAGTTTTAAGATCAGGCGATAAACAAAATAATGCTTATATAAAAGCGGGTATGCATTCTTGGGAGTTTCAAGGAACTGTTACAGCAAGTCTTGGATCTTCAACAGAACCTCTTGGAACTGGTGAAGGATTATATTTGTCTATAGGTGGTGCCGCGGATGGTTGGTATGTAAGTTATGACTATTATGGCATCGAGGACGGAAGCATAGGAAGCTTTAGCTTTGGATATACAGCTGCATTCTAAATTTTTTTATTAACCATTTCTTAAAAGTTTTTTCCAGTTAGTATTTTTAAGCATTTTCTCAAGATCATTTGAGTTTTTTAATATTCTACCATTTGTATCTGTAATAGAATATTTCAAATTTTTATTATTTGGACTAAAATTTTTTGATATTTTATATAAAGCGCTTTCTGCTGCATTTTTAAAAACACTGAAACTAACTTGCTTGCTCGAAATTGATAAGCCATAATCTTTCCAAGATCCTTCGGATACCATTTTTGCATATAAATCTAAAATAATTTTGAGTTCTTCTTTTTCAAAAAAATACTTTTGCTTTTCATCCTTATGAATATTGTTAATTACAAGTTTTAAATTTCTATTCATTCAATTTGTATTTGTTAATTAATCCTATCTGGAATGCTGTAAAAATAAATGTTATGGGAAGCATGCCCCAGACCTTAAAATTTACCCAAAACTCTTCAGACTGAGTTCTCCAGACAATTTCATTTAAAATTGCTAATCCAAAAAAGAAAAACATCCATCTATTATTTAAAATTTTCCATCCTTCGTCACTCAAAGGCAAGGACTTTCCAAGTATTTTTTTTAAGATAGGTTCATTAGTAAAATATTTTCCAGAAAATAATGCTAGTGCAAATAAAATATTAATTATTGTTGGTTTCATGTAAATAAAAATTGGGTTATCAAAATAAATCGTTAAACCACCAAATAAAGTAATTAAAATACCACTCAATAAAGGTACCAATGGGATTTTCTTTTCTAATATCCAAACAATTAAAACTGCAATAATAGTTGCAACAATTAGAGGTGGAATTGCTACTTTTAAATTTTTGTCATTATTGTAATAAAAGAAAAAGAATATTACTAGAGGTCCTATATCTGTGACAAATTTTAGAAATGATTTATTCACTGCTACATATTAACAGATTAATGAAACATTCATATTTTTTTTATTGATTTTTTCGATCAAATATCCATATTTAGAGTGTGAGCATTCAAAAAGCAAAATTTTCAATTGGAGACATTGTAAAACATAAACACTTTGACTTTAGAGGTGTAATTTATGACGTTGACTTTGAATTTAATAATTCGGAGGAGTGGTATCAGTCTATTCCAAAAAATGTGAGACCAAAAAAAGATCAACCATTTTATCACTTGTTAGCTGAGAATGATGAGATTACTTATGAAGCCTATGTTTCAGAACAAAATCTTTTAGCAGATGATTCTGATGAACCTATAAAACACCCATTGATTAATGAGATTTTTTCAGGAAAAAAAGGATCAGGTTATTTTAAGCCCTCAAATTAAATAAGCCCTTATTTCAACACATTTGTCACAAAACTCGGTCATATCTAATTTGTATATTAAGGAATATTCTGACCAAGGATACTTTTTTATTCCTCTATTAATCTCCCTCTGTGTTCTTGGTCAGAAAAATTGTGGTATAATTTTACATAATGTTAAATTATTTTAATCCAAACAGCACTCTAAAACTTATTAACAAATTGCAAAAAATTGTTTTTGTACTCTTCATAATAGTTTTAAGTTTGGGCTTGTTAGAAGCACTATTTCTATCCCCTGAAGATTATAAGCAAAGTGACTCCGCAAGAATAATGTATGTACATGTCCCAGCTGCTTGGATCTCTTTAGGAATTTTTTCAATGATTTCTATATTATCCTTTGGAATATTAATTTTTAAAAATAAAAACTTTTCGTTAATTACAAAAAGTCTTGCACCAACTGGCTTTGTTTTTAATTTAATAGCTCTTGTAACAGGATCTATTTGGGGCAAACCAACATGGGGTACATGGTGGGTATGGGATGCAAGAATAACTTCTATGTTATTACTTGCTGTTTTTTATCTTATGTTCATTCTAGTTTGGAGAATGACAGATAATAACGATAAAGCTATTAAAGCCAGCTCATTCATAGCGGTAGTTGGTCTTATAAATATTCCAATAATAAAGTTTTCGGTAGATTGGTGGAATACATTACATCAGCCTGCATCGGTAAATTTACTCAATGAAACTACTATTCATTCCTCGATGTTGGTGCCTTTAGTCATTATGACTGCGGCATTTGCCCTTTTTTCACTTTTGATATTTTTAATGAAATATAATACAGAACTGATAAAAATTAAAAATAAAGGATTAGATAGATTATGATTAATGAGATCTTATACATGAATGGATATGGAGCTTACGTATGGACTTCATTTATGTTTACTCTAGTTAGTTTTGCAGTTTTATACTCAATAATTAAATATCAACTAGTTAAAGAACAGAAAAAATTTGAATCTAAATTCAATGCTTTGGCATCTGAGAAAATTGAGTTAGCAAAAAAACAAGAAACATATAGAGAAATTTTAGCTTCTAAAATTTAACTGAAACTTTCATGTATGGTAAAAAAGTTAAATTCAGAGCTTTCTTTATTTTTTTAGTTTTTTTATCTTTAGTTTTAACAGCTATTCTTATTTTTAAATCTTTAGAGGAAAACGTTGTTTACTTTAAGTCTCCAACAGATATTAAAAATCTTCCTGAACTAGACAATCGTAAAATTAGAGTTGGAGGAATGGTTAAAATAAACTCGATTCAGTCTTCTACTAACGAAATAAATTTCATAATTACTGATTTTAAAAATGAAATATTTGTAAATTACAGTGGTTCAATTCCAAACTTATTTGAGGAAGGTAAAGGAGTAGTTGCCGAAGGATTTTTAAAAGATAGAAATTTTTTAAAAGCAGAAAAAATTTTAGCAAAACATGATGAAAATTATATGCCACCTGAGGTAAAAGAAGCATTAAAGGATAAATAAATGATTAATCAGTTTGGTAACTATTCTTTGTACATAGCATTAATTTCAAGCATATATTTAATATATAAAACTTTTAATCTTTATAAATCTTCAAATCAAAACCTATCTACAAACATTATTTCTGTCTTATCAATACAAACAATGATGATAATTGTTAGTTTTATTAGTTTGGTTTATGCATTTGTTGTTTCTGATTTTAGTAACGAAACAGTATTTAATAACTCCCACTCTTCTAAACCTCTTTTTTATAAAATATCAGGAACTTGGGGTAATCATGAAGGTAGTTTATTATTATGGCTATTAGTATTGGTAATATTTTTATTTTTATTTTCTATTCGATCATATAGTCAAGATAATAAATATAGATTGCTAACAATTTTTTTTCAGGAAATAATAATTTTAGGATTTTTACTATTCATTTTATTTACTTCAAATCCATTTATAAAATTATTTCCTATTCCAAGAGAAGGATTGGGTCTAAATCCAATTTTACAAGATCCTGCTTTAGCGATTCATCCTCCAATTTTATATCTGGGATATGTTGGTACTTCTCTAATATTTTCATCTGCTTTATCTAGTCTTGTTTGTGGAAAAATTAATCAAAGTTGGGCATCACATATAAAAAATTGGATTGTCATATCATGGATTTTTTTAACAATTGGGATTTTACTTGGGTCAATCTGGGCTTATTATGAACTGGGATGGGGAGGATTTTGGTTTTGGGATCCAGTAGAAAATGTTTCCCTAATGCCTTGGCTTTGTTTAACAGCTTTAGTTCATACTATTTTAGTTCTTGAAAAAAGAAACTTATTACATTCTTGGACTTTAATCCTTGCTATTACTACTTTTTCACTAAGCATGAGTGGAACTTTTTTAGTTAGGTCTGGTATCTTAAACTCCATTCATACTTTTGCGAATGATCCATCAAGAGGAGTATTTATTTTATGTTTTTTATTTATTTTAATTTTTTTATCGATCGTTATTTTCTTTAGTTTTCAAAAAAATATACCAATACAAAATTCAAAAACTTTTATTTTAAGTAAGGAGACATCGGTTTTAGTTAATAATTGGTTCATGATGTTTTTCTTATCAGTTGTATTAATTGGAACAGTATACCCAATATTTTTAGAAGTGATAAATGGATCAAAAATTTCAATTGGTCCACCTTTTTATAATAAATTAATTCTTCCTTTTTTAATTCCTTTTTTAATTTTTATGGTATTTGGCCCAAAAATTAAATGGATTAAAGATTCATTAAAAAAAGTAAATTATATACAAATATCTATACTAATAATTTCTTTATTTATATCATTCTTAATAGTTATCAAAATGACAATAAACTTTTTGTTCTCATTACCGGTTGTAGCGTCCAGTATATTTTTATTTGTAAATACATTAATAGACTTTTCAAAAAAAAATACTTCAGTTGCACAAAAAATATCACATTTTGGTTTTAGTTTATTAATTTTGAGTATTTTAATAAATAGTATTTTTTCATCTGAAGTTTCATCAAATATGAAAGTTGGAGAAGAAATAAAATTAGGAGATAAAATTATTAAATTTGTAGATATAAAACAAAATACAAGCACGAACTATAAATCATTAATTGCTGAATTTAAAATCAATCAAAAAGATGAAAGCTTTGTTTTGTATCCAGAGTTAAGAATTTATAATCAACCAGAAACAATCACTAGTGAAGCAGATATAAAAACTACTCTTTATTCTGATAATTTCATTGTTTTTAATATTCTGAAAGAAGAAGATCATTTTAATGTTAGATATCAAAACAAACCATTTATGATTTGGATTTGGATATCAGCATTATTAATTTCATTAGGTGGTTTACAAAGTTTAATTAGAAAAAAATGACAAGAAATATAAAATTTATTTTTGTTCTTATATTTGGAATATTAATTTTTTTTATACTTTTAAAAGGATTAAAAAATCCTAACCAATATTTCCCAGAGGATAAAGGTAAAATAGATTTAAATTTAAAATTTAATACTCTTAATTCAGATGAAGAATTTTCAATAGGAGACTTAATTCAAGAGGATAGTTATATTTTAATAAATATTTGGTCTTCTTGGTGTTTGCCATGTAGAGAAGAACATAATTATTTAATGAATATCAAAAATAATAAAATTAATATTGTGGGAATCAATTATAAAGATAAAAAATATAATGCAAAAAAATTTATTGATGATTTAGGTAATCCTTACTCCAAAATACTAATAGATAATGATGGAACAAAATCAATTGAATTGGGCGCTATAGGAGTGCCTGAAACATATTTATTTCAAAAATCCTCAAAGAAAATAATTAAAAGATATATTGGTCCACTAAATAAAATAAAAACTAATGAGATTAAAAAAATTATTTACAATGAATAAAATAAAAATTTTTATTGCTTTTATTCTAATTTTAAAGCTTTCCACAGTTAATTCATTTTCCGAAAATCCAAAAATGTTAGACAAAATTTCTAAGAATCTGAGATGTTTGATTTGCCAAGGCCAGTCCGTTTATGACTCTCAATCTGATTTTGCTATAAGTATGAAATTAGTAATTCAAAATAAATTAGATGAGGGAAAATCAGAAAAACAAATTTATGAATATTTAAAAGAAAAATATGGTGACTGGATTGTTTTTGACCCAGAATTAAATAAAAAAACTATAGCACTCTGGTTTATTCCTTTGATTTTATTTATTTTTGGCGGTCTTTTAATTATTAGAAAAGTATCTATAAAGTAGTTATAATTTTTTTATGCGAATATTACTAAAATCTTTTTGTGTTTTATTATTTTTATTTTCTAATACCTATGCAGAAAATAAATGGAGCTTCTATACTGGAATGTTTGATTTTAGTGATGATGGAAAAAAATCAAATCTTTATGGCATTCAGCATGTAAATGAAAATTTATATAGAGAAAGTTCTTTTGGAACTCTGCAGCCTGTAACTGGAGTTTTTATAACAGCTGATAATGCTACTTATATTTATACAGGTTTTCAAATTCCAAAAAAATCAGGATCTTTGACTTTTACTCCAAGTTTTACTCCAGGCTTATATAGTGAAGGTGATGGTAAAGACCTAGGCCATGTGATTGAATTTAAAACAGAAATTCAAATTTCATTAGATTTATCAGAAAGTAGCGAGATAGCTTTTTCTTATAATCATATATCTAACGCAAGTTTGGGTGATAAAAACCCAGGGGCAAATAGTTATATGTTTAATTTTATTAAAACATTTTAGAGTAAATCTAATTTAATGGAGATTAAAATTGAAAATTAAAGATTGTTACAATTTTGAAGATTTTAGAAAATTAGCAAAAAAAAAGCTACCAGCTCCTATTTTTCATTATATTGATGGCGGTGCAGATGATGAAGTTACACTAAACAGAAACACAAATGCATTTGAAGATTGTGATTTAATTCCTAGTATTTTGAATAGTGTTGGTGAACCAGATCTTTCAACTGAAATATTTGGACGAAAAATTGATATGCCAATTTTTTTATCGCCAACTGCGATGCAAAGTTTATATACTCCCGAAGGAGATAAAGCTTCTGCTAAAGCAGCTGCTAAATTCAACACAATGTATAGCATGTCTACGATGGCATCCTTTACAATTGAAGAAGTTGCCAATGTTTCTAGCGGTCCAAAATTATTTCAGTTATATATTCACAAAGATAAGGGAATTACAGATGATTTAATTGAACGATGTCAAAGATCTAACTTTGATGGAATGTGTATTACTGTAGACACTTTAGTTGCTGGAAATAGAGAAAGAGACCATAGAACTGGATTTACTACGCCACCTAAATTTACAATTGATAGTCTTTTGAGTTTTATGATGAGACCAAGTTGGGTTTTCAATTATTTAACTCATAAAAAATTTGAGCTGGCAAATTTAAAAAATCATACGGAAAAAGGAACAAGTATAGCTAAATCTGTTATGGAATATATTAATGAACAATACGATCCAGCAATGAATTGGGAAGATGCAGAGTATTGTATAAAAAAATGGAATAAACCAATGGCTTTGAAAGGAGTAATGTCAGTCGAAGATGCTAAGAGAGCAATTGATATAGGTTGTACAGCAATTATGATTTCTAACCATGGAGGTAGACAACTTGATGGATCAAGGTCACCATTTGATCAAGTCAAAGCAATCTCAGATGTCGTTGGAGATAAATTGGAGATTATTCTTGATGGTGGCGTTAGAAGAGGAACTCATGTTTTGAAGGCTCTAGCAGCGGGAGCTAAAGCCTGTAGTTTTGGGAAGGCTTTTTTGTTCAGTTTAGGCGCAGGAGGTCAAGACGGAGTGGAAAGATTGCTACATAATATGCAGGCTGAAATTAGAAGAAATATGATATTAATGGGCTGCAAAAGTGTAACTGATTTAGATAATTCAAAAATTATATATAGGAAATAAATATGGAAATGTTAGCAAAAGCTTTAGAAAGACTTGGTACAGAAAGCGCTTTTTCAGTTTTAGCTGAAGCAAAAAAATTAGAAGCGCAAGGTAAACCAATGATTCATTTGGGTTTAGGACAACCTGATTTTAAAACACCCCAACACGTTGTTGATGCTGCTAAAAAAGCTTTAGATGATGGACATCATGGTTATGTATTATCGAACGGTATTCTAGAGTGTAGACAAGCAGTGACTAGAAAAATAAAAAATTTATATAGTGTAGAAATAGATCCAGAAAGAATTCTTATAATGCCTGGGGGTAAGCCAACAATGTATTATGCAATACAATGTTATGGCGAGCCTGGGGTTGAAATTATACATCCAACTCCAGCATTCCCAATTTATGAATCCATGATTAATTATTCAGGAGCAACTGCAGTCCCGTATGATTTAACAGAAGATAAGGATCTTAAATTTACAGCAGACAAGATTTTAAATTTAATTACTGCTAAAACAAGATTATTAATTTTAATTAATCCAAACAACCCAACAGGAAGTTTTGTAGAAAAAACTGAAATAGACAAGTTAGCAGAAGGTTTAAAAAAACATCCACATGTTACAATTTTAAGTGATGAAATTTATAGTAGACAAATTTTTGATGAAAAAGAGATGCCTACATTTTTTAATTACCCTGAATTAAGGGATAGATTAATTGTTCTTGAAGGATGGAGTAAAGCTTATTCTATGACTGGTTGGAGATTGGGTTGGAGTTTTTGGCCTGAACATTTAATTGAGCATGTAAATAAGTTATTAATTAATAGTGTATCATGTGTTAATGCTTCAGCTCAATATGCAGGTATAGCAGCATTAGATGGACCAGATGACTCAATTAATCACATGATGGAAAAATTTACCTTAAGAAGAGAGATGATACACAAGGGATTAAACGATCTCCCAGGTGTAACTTGTAGTTTACCCGGTGGAGCTTTTTATGCTTTTCCAAATGTTAGTGGTACAGGCATGGATGGGTCGGAATTTTGTAATAAAGCTATGCATGAAGCTGGGGTAGCAATAGTTCCTGGAACAGCTTTTGGTAAGACTTGCAAGGACTATGTGAGGTTTAGTTTTGCAGCTTCTAGGGATAATATAGAGCAAGCTTTAGAAAATATAAAAAAAATGTTAACAAAATGAAATCTCCGCATGTTCACGAACTGGCGCTTCCAAAAGTTGATAGAACAATAATAAATAAAAAAGATCTCATTGTTTCAAATTTAAAAAAATTTACAGCTGAAAAAAATGTGTTAAGTCAATTAGATGAAATAAAGCCTTATGAAACTGATGCTCTCGCAGCTTATAAAAACTTACCTTTAGCAGTAGTTCTCCCTGAAAATACAAAAGAAGTAAGTAATATTTTAAAATTTTGCCATAAAGAAAACATCAAAGTAATACCTAGGGGAGCTGGTACTGGCCTTTCAGGTGGTGCTCTTCCTTTAAATGACGCTATTTTATTAGGTTTAGGAAAGTTTAATAAAATTTTAGAAATAGATTTTGATAACAAATGTGTTGTTACTCAACCTGGCGTAACCAATTTATCAATTACCCATGCAGTTAAACATAAGGATTATTATTATGCACCTGATCCTTCAAGTCAGCTGGCTTGCTCTATAGGTGGAAATGTTGCTGAAAATTCTGGTGGAGTTCATTCATTAAAATATGG
>MDTE01097496.1_pt1 | contig 11179 bp, 8 predicted proteins | sample 811231 | NCBI WGS metagenome assembly MDTE01 (sample SAMN05326651, study PRJNA326480) | marine metagenome | isolation source: seawater | place: Indian Ocean: Red Sea | collected 2010 | reverse complement strand
TGGCCTCCGATGATGTTGAAACCCTTGACCTTGGGTAGTCCATTCGGGTTGTTCGCTTCCAGCAACTCGAGGGCGGCTTCGAGTACATGTACCATGGTTCGCCGTCACACAATCCAAACTTCAAACCTCGCGCGTGAGCCACAAGGGAGTGGAAGGTCTCTGGTCGGGTTCAGGGCACCTTTCGGCTAAGTGTCGAAATCCAACGAAGAAAAGGCTCTCGTACATCTCGGACACTTCACTCTAAAGTGTCTGTCGGCTGTTTTTAGACCCTCATATTACAGTGGGAAAAACCAGATTGACGACTAGAGGGGTTTTAGGGGGTCAGGCGAATCCGAAGTCGTCTGGAGGTCAATACATGTCCGACGATGAAGGCAAGACTCTCAACCTAAAGGTGGCCAAGGCGATACCCAGTGATGTGGGTCATGGCCGCGCACGCGTACCGTTCGATAATGACCTCAACCTGAAACCCGGTGATGTCATTGAGATTAAGGGAGAGGATGTCACGGCTGCCATTGTATGGCGTTGCAGGCCAGAGGATGCTAACCTTGGTGTCATCAGAGTTGATGGAATAATCCGGAAGAACGCGGGAGCACAACTCGGCACCAATGTCACGATTCGCAAGGTAGAGGCAAAACCGTGTCAGAAGCTCATCCTATCACCTGTCATGGCTTCAAAGCAGAAAGTCAGATTTGGCCCCGGCATCGAAGGGTTCGCCCGACGGGGACTCAACAAGAGACCTGTCGTAGTCGGCGACCGAATCTTCATCCCTGGGATGACGCTGTTTGCAGAGGCTCTGCCCTTTGCCATCATGCAGACATCCCCTAAGGGAATCGTACAGGTTCTACCAGAAACTGAAATCGTGATTAAGGACGAAGCGATAGACGAGGAGGAGACTTCCTCCGGAACCACAATCACCTACGAGGACATAGGTGGCCTCGGCAACCAACTGCAGAAAGTCAGGGAAATGATTGAGTTACCACTCAAGCACCCTATTCTGTTCAGGACTCTAGGAATCGATCCACCCAAGGGGGTTCTACTACATGGCCCACCGGGTACTGGAAAGACGATGATCGCAAAGGCAGTAGCCAACGAGACAAACGCTCACTTCTCATCGATAAACGGGCCCGAAATCATCAGCAAGTACTACGGCGAATCAGAAAAACAACTCCGCGAGTTCTTCGACGAAGCCGCTGCCAAAGCTCCAGCGATTATCTTCATTGATGAGTTGGATAGCATTGCCCCAAAGCGTGAAGATGTCACAGGTGAGGTTGAGCGCAGGGTCGTCGCACAGCTGTTGACCCTCATGGACGGAATGCAAGGACGCGACAATGTAGTCGTAATTGGCGCCACAAATCGACAAGACGCAGTCGATCAGGCGCTACGTCGACCAGGCAGGTTCGATCGTGAAATCGAAATCGGCGTCCCCGATCGCCAAGGACGAAGAGAGATTATCGACATCCACACTCGTAGCATGCCGATTTCGGATGACTTCGACATCGAATGGGTTTTAGAGAACACACACGGGTATGTCGGTGCAGATGTCGCATCACTCTCTCGTGAAGCAGCGATGAAGGCTTTGAGGCGCTACCTTCCTGAAATCGACTTAGAAGAGGAGGAAGTGCCACCCGAGGTACTAGAGAAGATGGAAGTCACCAACGATGATTTCAAGATGGCAATCAAGGAAGTAGAACCCTCCGCCCTTCGTGAAATCTATGTTGAGGTCCCGGAGACCTCATGGGACGATGTCGGAGGATTATCCGAAGTAAAGGAGAGACTCAAGGAGAGCATCGAGTGGCCACTTACCCAACCGGAAATGTTCGAACACTTCGGAATCACTCCCCCACGCGGAATCCTGCTATTCGGAGCACCTGGAACGGGTAAAACACTCATCGCCAAGGCGATTGCTTCCGAGGCGAAGGCGAACTTCATCACTGTAAAAGGACCAGAACTCTTCTCCAAGTGGGTAGGTGAGTCTGAGCGAGCCATTCGTGAGATTTTCAAGAAAGCAGCACAAGCGTCACCGAGCATCATCTTCCTCGATGAGTTTGAGAGCGTAGGCGCCCATCGAAACGCTGGTGCGGACGGTGCCGGAGGCCAAGTGACAAACCGAATCGTAGACCAACTTCTGACCTGCCTAGATGGTGTCGAGGCTCTGGAGGGAGTGGTCGTGGTGGCAGCGACTAATCGACCAGAAATGATTGATCGTGCGCTTCTACGTTCGGGAAGGTTCGAACGGGTTCTCCATATCCCACCACCTGACGAAACGAGCCGCAGGCAAATTCTCGATATCCACACAAGGGGAATGCCGCTTGGCAAGTTCAAGATCGAAGATTTGGCGAAGAAGATGGATGGATACACGGGAGCCGACATCGAGGCAGTATGCAGAGAGGCGGCCTTAATCGCCATGCGAGCCGGAAGAAAGAGTGTGAGCAAAAACCACTTTGAGGAGGCTATCAAGAGGGTCAGGCCTACTGTAACGAGCGATATGTTGGACTACTACGCCAAATTGGAAACCTCGCTCACAAGTGGTTTGGACAGTGTCAAGAGAACCACTGACACGCTGTCTGGCATCGAATCAGTTTGATGCAACCAAGCAGCCAGAACGCTCTGGGACCAGCAGGGTTCAAGTCCGAGGCGCGAAAAGGAGTACCGATGTCGGCAACATTCTCGAAGGAAATCGTCGGCCTCTCGGTCGTCGATTCGCGTGGTGACTTGCTAGGCATCGTAGCGGACATGATGATTGAATTGACCACCGGCCAAGTGGGAACCTTGGTGGTCGACCTTGCTACCTCAATAGATGCGAGTCTTCTACCATGGCCTTGCGAGGCAGGATTGATGCTCTTACCATCGGACGAAATAGACCATGTAGGTACTCAAGTTGTATTGAAGCGCTGAATCCCTTAGGATTCACCATCACACAACCGTCTTAAGGCAGCCATTGTCGTCATTTACTTGGAATACTACTCTGAGGTGTCACCATGGCAATGAAAGCGTCGAATCTGATGGCTCATGTCAAGACTCGCCAATTCCGCAGATCTGCGACATTATTCGCATTCTACACCGTCCTCATCCTGATGCTAATGACCCTGATGGGAACCTATGTCGTAGACAGTCAGGATCAGCTTTCAGCATACGACGACGATTGGGACGACATCTCCAAATTCCGTGAAGACATCAATGCCATGGGAGTTACCACCCACAGTCTCGTCAGTAGTCCTCTCTTGCTTAACGAAATCGAAAATCCCGAATCTACTGTATTCGTCGTGACCGGGGTGGAGAGGGATACAATCAGCCTACCTAGATTCACTGGAGACTCATCGGTCATCCAACTCGACGAAGACGAAGGATACACCACCAGTGAAATCGAAGCAATCACCGGATTTGTTGCAAGAGGTGGCACCATTGTGGTAATGGACGATTTCGGCTACAGTTCCGGTCTCGCTTCTGCCTTCGGACTTGAGTACAGTGGCCACAAGTTGTACGACGCTGGTGCTTGGACGCTTGACTACAACTACATCTGGATTAACCAGACTGACGGCTATACCTACACCTCGAACTTGTCACAAGCTTGGAAACACCCCTGCTTCGCAGACCAGGATGGAGACGGTTATGTCGACAGGATCGACTTGGACCCAACCAACCCGGGTGTGCCTGGGTTGATGTCTATCAGCGCTGAGCAAGCGGGTCTCTGCGCCCACCACTTGGAAGGAAGTACGGGAACCTGGGACTTTGACCCAGGTTACGACTTACTCCTCAACAGCCCATCCGCATTCGATCCCAACCGGGCTGACGACCCCGATAAATTCCGCTATGGACTAGGCTTCTCATCAACCGACTCCTACCTAGACACTAACGATGATGGAGACCTGACGGTCGTCCCAGCCGGTAGCGGCTTTGAGGGAGACATGCAGGGTCCATTCACTGTGTATGTCAAGTACTGTCTCTCCAGTCTCTGTGATGACGCAAACGCCGGTAAAGCTCACTTCATCACCGATGGAAGTCTTCTGATTAACTCCATCTACGACTACAACAACAAGTATGGTTCACAAGAGACTGACATTGATGCCAACGACAACCGCAAGTGGGCACTCGATGTCGTCGCCGAGGCGCTGTTGCACGATTCCAACGGCACACTAAATCCAAGCGCTGATGCACAAGTGATCTTCGACGAAAGTCGACACCAGCAGAACTCGTACATGGGAGATGTCTACAATATGGTGTACTATGTCTTGGTCTACTTCACTAGTGACTGGATGGCTATGCTACTACTCTTCCTGACACTATTCATTGCATTTGAGGCGGTCATCATCCGCAAGACTGACCCTGAGCCTTGGAGGCATGTCTTCTCAATCATCTACTACGGATTCGGTGACGCTAGGCGATACGGTTACTACAGCAGAGCCAACAAGGTGAAACAGGTATTGCTATCCCGCGTGAGGAATCTCAATACGCTGACACGGGAAGAGTTCGACGCCCTCCCTGCACGGGAGTTACAGAAGATGATTAACGACCCTGTGCTGGTCAAATTCGTGTTCGAGGATCGCAACTATTCCCTTGAACAACTGGTTGCAGTCGTCAAGCGAGTGAAGTTGTGGGGACGTAAGTGACGGAGGTGAGCATAGATGTGGACACGTAAGGCAGCACTCATGATGACTTCCGGAATCGCTCTGGTGCTCATCGGCATGATGATGTCGAACTTCCAGATGATGGTCATCGGTATCGCCTTCATCTCGTTCTTAGCGATTAACGCCTGGGTTGCAGGGCACGGTGAATTAGAGATCGTGCGAACGCTCTCGGCAGACAACCTGTACAAAGGGGACGACCTCTATGTCGAGTTGGCAATAACCAACAATACTCGACGCAGAACCCAACTACTCGAGGTATTCGACAATGTCCCACACGAGATGAAGATGAAGAGCGGCCTGAACTACATGCGAATCAACCTTGGACCAGGACAAACCACTAGGATTCGCTATGTGCTTCGCTGCCCTCTGCGAGGTCACTTCTCACTTGGTCCTGTATCCATTCGACATCGCAACACATTCAACCTGTTCTCAACCGAGATGTATGTCGACCACAGATCAGACATCATCATCTTCCCACAGGTCAGGGATGTGGAGGAGGCAATGGTTCGTAGCCGCACTCCAAAGATGTACACCGGAGCGACGACATTGCGGACGCCTGGCCCTGGTTCTGAGTTCTACTCCCTCAGAGATTATGTCCCAGGAGATCCATTCAAGAACATCAACTGGAAGGCTTTCGCTCGCACAGGCGAGTTGATGGTCAACGAGAAGTGTCGAGATGCAGTCACCGATGTCTTCCTTCTCTTGGACAGTAGAGATGTAGCGAGAATCGGAACCGTTCTGAAGAACCCACTGGAGATGGGTACGGTCGCTTGCGCTTCGCTTGCATCCTATTTCCTCCAGCGCAGGGATTCTGTTGCTCTCGCAGTCTATGACGAACGACTCTCCTACTTGCCAGCGGATACCGGTGACAAGCAGTACTTCAAGATCCTAAGCAGCCTTGCCGGCGTGGCTCCAAAGGGTAACATGCCACTTCAGGCAGTAACCAACGCTTTGGCTCCAAGATTTAGCCGTGGTAGCCCTGTTTTCATTATCTCCAGTTTGGAAGGTGACGGTACCGTACCACACGCAGTTAGGGATTTGACTGGGCGAGGGCATGAGATCATCGTCCTAAGTCCATCTTCTCTGGACTACGAGCGATTGGTAAGCAGGATTCCTAGAATGTCCTACGAGGTCATGAAGCTTGAGCGCCAGAACAGGCTAACAGCTCTGGCTGGATTCGGAGCGAGGGTTATCGATTGGATGCCCGATGTAGAGCTCTCTCAGGCTCTTCTACAAGTCAAAATGATGTGAGGTTGGAAAGATGGCTGGTGAAGTTGAACTACAGGGTGAAGGGAACAGATCCCTCCACCTAAAGCCACTGCGAATGCAGTGGCAGGTAATCACCTTACAGGCACTGGCAACTATCTCACTAATCTGGCTCTACTTGCAAATGGGTTCGACATTCGGATCTTGCGACGCCGCTCATGTGAACTCTGATGGACAGAGCCTCTGGTGCCCTGCTTTGGATCACACCCTAACGCTCGACCTGTTCGAAAGTATTCTCAAGGGCGAATCGGGTGACTCTTCGTACAATTTGCCGGTACCAGACTTCATGACCGGCCAAGGCAATGAAGGCCCAGGCCGCTACTACATGCCAATCCTCCTCTGCGGCTTGCTGACTCTTGGTTGGGTCATGCTGAACCTACAGGCACCATCACTGAGGAGGAAGATAGTTCTCGGAACCCTCCTGACACTGATTCTCTTCCTAGCTGGACGAATGATCTTCGGATGGGTTTTCGGTATGATTTTCTCTTGGGATCTTTACCTCCCTATATCGAGTGACCCATCTCGCAACCATGCGGAAACATTGGTGTATCCACTGGTGCTTTACACACAGGTATTCATCGTCGCCCTGTTCCTAGCACCTATCTGGACTGGCCTGATGGGAATATGGGGACTATCGAGGCGACTTATCGGCTGGTCACTCGGAACTATCCTAGTCTATCTTGGCATCCATGCACTTCTATCGTTTGAGGCAGTTACGGTTTACTTCGATCTCGGACTAAAAGCGATAGGAACGCAAATCAGCAGCGATATGGTTCTCGGTGGTATGGTGTCGACTACCATCTGGCCATTGCTAGTCATGGCAATGTTGATGCTCATCTACTCGGAGTCTGGATTTGCAGTTATTCGACACCTCGAATACGCGTTCCGTCTCCCCGAATCTTGCAAGAAAGATCCAGAGTATGTCAAGCAGTTCGATAACGCATTGAACAGTCATCTGGCTCAAACGGCTGGTATCTTCATCGGTGTTGGTCTGTGTGCGATGTTAGCTCTGAAGTTTGACGACCTTATTCTCGACTTAGTGGCATTCCTCGGCTCCTCGCAGTGGAGTGGACAGGTGCAAGAGTCACTTGAGTTACAATTGACCTATGGCAAGGTAATCTCTGCCATGCTGATGTTGATATTCGTCTCTGGACTTCGATTCATAGTCCCTTGGCAAAGAATCGTTGGATTCGTTGAATCCTACCTCCCGAAAACCTTGACCTCAAACGAATGATCATTCGGTCGAGACTTGATGTATGGGAATTACCAGAATTCTAGCTACAGCAAATCCAAGCGCCGGAAAGCCACAGCATGCGAGAGGGTACTCCATCCATGATGGTACACCAAAGAATCCCGAGAGAGTCGGTATGGCGAGAAGAAGCGAAGCTCCTACGGCGCATACGGTGACGAACTTCTCCAATCCAGAAGGATAGAGACGCTGGCCAGTTAAGATGACACCAGGTAAGGGAGGCTCGCCTTCGGTCGCCTCGTCATGGACAGCCATGTAATCGCCTCATAGGTCAAGATCCGCCAACTCGTCTTCCAACGACTCCAATGCTGAGCGTTGCTCGGGATCTGCCGGAGGTTCAACGCCGTTTACAGTCGCTTCACGAACCGATGATGCTGCATCCATATCTGCGAGATCTCGATCCATCTCTGACAATTCATCAAGCTCATCGGAACTACCCAAAATCTCTGGATCGGGTAGACCCATGGTTACTCTACTGGTCAAGTCAACACCGTCGCGATCGCTGGGTGCGTCAATCGGCTGCCAAGTCTGGCTCGAATCGGTTCCAGCTACCTCTGGTGTAGAGACCTCCAAATCTGATACTATTTCCTCTTCGGCGGCGACCTTCTCTGATGGGTTCATGTGAGCAATCGCGTCCTCGCTAATAACTGGCCTCTCTACGGCACTCAAGCCATGTGATTCGAAAGGAAGCATGCCACTGTTCTGGAACTCCCATATCTCTCCACTAGGTGTTTCGCCAGTCAGACCACTAACATCCAAGCGATGCTTGAGTTTCTCCAGTACCTCAACAGTAGCTTCCAGACCAACCGACTCACCAGTGGTTCTTAGATCAGATTCGGCGTAAATCTCATCTAGAGCTTGTTGCAACAGCCGACGCACCTGAGCAGACACGGCCGGGAGTGCTTCCGGCATATGGGAAACCTTCTCCAAAGGTGTGATTTGATCTGCAGGCAAACCAAGTTCCTGCATCTGTCGAAGAACCTCTCTTAGGTGCATCAACATGGTGACTGCTTCCTCATACTCATTCAGCAGATTCTCCAAGTCGAGAACAACATTCGACACGGTTTCGGACAACTTGTGTTCAAGACGGTTCTGAACTGACCACTTGGTCAGGCTCTTGACAGTGTCAGCAGTCTCAGGAGCCTGTTGCGACAATAGATCCATGACTTCTGTTGAGAGAAGATAGCGTGGAGTCTTAGCAACCTCATCGACTGTATGTTGGATGATTTGAAGGCCGCGCTCGACTGCACGGTCGAGAAGAATCACGCTAAAACCTCGACTGCGAGCAGAAGACATTCTGGATAGAACTGGTTCTAACATAGCCAATCCACCACTATCTCCCATCAAAGCCTGCGCCAATGGTTCCTCCGATAGGCGTGCGCGGATTCTATCCGCCTCAGCGATGTCTGCCAAGGCGAGTTCGTGTGCCTCCTGCAAGTCTTCAGCCTGTTCGATGAGCATCCGGAGATCGGCCTCGGCAGAACCTCTGCGCGTGTCTAGGTCTCCCAATTCACGCATCAGTTGGCGCCGTTCCTCCATCAACTCCCTAAGTTCGGATTGGAGGAGGGTGTGCTTACGATCCATCTCGGCTGCTCTAAGTCGCTCTTCCTCGATAACCCCGCGAGTGGAGTGAGCATCGCTCTCCAGAGCACTAAGTTCATCTCTCCTCGACTCTATGTTACGCTCTACCTCAGAAAGCTCGGCCTGAACCCTTCTCTGGCTCTCACGCTGGGCGTTAACTTGCTCATGTAGTACACGTTGTGACTGTTCATCGGAATCAATTGATTGCCTAACCTCTGTCATTCGAGCCTCGGCAGCCGCCAACTCAGATTTCGCTCTCGCCTCCTCCTTGAGAATACCATCCAAGGCATCCAAGAGTTCCTGACGGGAGTTCATCTCACCAAGTGCTGAGGACAACTCTTCGGCTCTTTCCCTGACTTGAACCTCCAACTCAGAAACCCTTCTGGCCAACCTTTCAGCTCGTGCGCTTTGCTCTTCCGCAGATGCCTGTTCTTCGCGGATGCGGAGGGTCGATTCGTCGAGTTGGCGAGACAGCGCCATACGATCATCTCTAGCTTCGTCAATCAATGACTGGAGGGCGGCAGTCTCAGTTGTGAGTTCATCTCTTTGCGCCCTAACTTTGTCAGTCGTATCTATCGCCTTCTCCTTGTCGCGATGTAAGCGGGAAATCTCGTCCTGCTGACGCTGAACCCTTACCTGTAACTCAGCTACGACAGGTCCTATCATGCTCTTTCTGGTCACTCCTGGAAGACCTGCCGACTCCTTGCCGTCATCAACCATCTTCCAAGTGCTTCGGCCATTCTCCATCTCTTCCAACCCCAGTTCGAAACCGTACAGAGTCTCAAGGCGACCAAGCAACAAGGAACGACGATCATCACTTCTAGTACGACAGGTGGATATCGCTTCACAGAGTGCCTGGAGCGACCAACCCGAAACACTGCTTGATCCTAGAACCAGACGCATGCTGCGTTCAAGCCTGACTAATTCGAGCCTGTTGGAAGATGAGGTGCCGCTTGTCACCGCTTTGTCCAAGTCCTCATGACCTGCAGAACGAAGACCAACGGGAATACCATCGATTAGAGTGATTGCCACAATAGAACCATCGGTAGGTATCGATGCAAGGTAACCAGTGGTTGACTCATCCTTGGCTGTCTTAAGGGCGGAAAGCAATCTGTCTATGCCCCCCTTTGAGTCCTTGACAACAACTCCCTCGGGTAGTTCATCAGCACTGGATTCGTCACTTAGTGGGTCGGAAGAACTGCGTACCATCGCAGCTGCGTTGGCAAGTAGTGCGGTGTGATCTGCTTCTGCAGAAGTCCAAGCAGCTATGGCAGCATCGCCTGCGGGAGCAACAAGCAAACCGCCATCACCCATTGCGATAGAAACCGATAGCGGATTCTCGTCCCCGACACTCTTCCCGAGTGCTTGAGTAGCATCGAGGTGACTCTGAATCATTGTAGCGAATGTCTCAGCATCAGCAGGTAATTCGCCCTCTACATTCACCAACATTCCATCCTCAAGGGCGCAGGCTCCCCGTACCTCTTCGCTACGGCACATCGATTCTACTAGGAGAGCCAAATCCTTGGTGGGAACATTTCCTTCAATTCTGGGCATCGGCAAAAGAGTCCCTAAAGAAGCAGGGTCAGTGAATGCCTCCAAGTTGGCCATAGCGACCCTCTCAAACTGGGATTGTGTCCAAACAACTCCGCGGACTCTAAGGTCGACCGATGCATCCAACTTACGTAGTTCGACTTCAGCATCAGAGCCGGCTACAAATCGGTTCGATTTCCCGCTCTCACAGAGCCACCCGGCGCCTTCTCCAGCACAGACCAAACGGTGGCCGACCGGTTTCTTTGCCCTCGGCTTGAAGTACGATATCGCACCGAATTCGAAGGGGAATGTCGCCCTCCCCAACGAAAGATCCATCTCTCCATCCACAGGTTCTCCACGTGGTAGTTCAAACATTCATTTCACCTCATCAAGTCGACGATTACCGGAGCCCTCGCCTTCATCTCATGTCGCAATCTACCGAGATTCGCTTCACCATGGCTAGACACGAGAAGCGTATGTCCGGTTCGTAATGGGGATAACAGCAGGTTACCTGCCGATCCCTCTATCCAGATTTGGTCGCAGTCACCTAGGTCAACGGCAGACGCCGAGCGCCCTCCTTCCCGAAGAATTCCAGCGATACCGCATGCAACATCCAAGGACGCCCCCTCATCTGAACTGAAGCTGGCGACTGGCGCCATCTCCGCATCGAGTACAACTGCGTTGCTGACCCCTTCTATCCTAGCGAAGGTCGACAGCAATCTCTGCAGCATGGCGCTCCCTGAAGCACGGTCAGCCACGATACGCCTTCAAGAGGTTTTGCGCCAACGGCCCCTAGGGGGCCGGTTTGGTTAGTCAATTCAAATCGCCAACTGACAATTTCGTAGGAAGGACAGAAAAACATCCCATAATGCACTTCATGCTTAATGAAAATCTAATTGAAATATCAAATTTACAATTGGAAAATTGA
>MDTE01179704.1_pt1 | contig 11180 bp, 8 predicted proteins | sample 811231 | NCBI WGS metagenome assembly MDTE01 (sample SAMN05326651, study PRJNA326480) | marine metagenome | isolation source: seawater | place: Indian Ocean: Red Sea | collected 2010 | reverse complement strand
TTCGTGTGTCCACGTGTTGCAGCTTTGAGGGCTGCTCCTCGTGGTTGCTTGCTCGCAAATACTTGGCTTGTGTCCTTACCGCTCTGCATGAGAACGAAATATTTCTTGTCTGACATTTGGATTACCTCCAAAACTCAATCACAACCCATAGTTATTATAATTTTCGCCGAAAAAAGGCTTTACTGCGCCACATATGCCTTACAGTGCCCCATTCCGAGCGTGAAAAAAAGCCCAAATAGGGTACTGCGAGACTAGAATTCTGCACCTGCTAGTGTCTTCGATCGAAGAACACCTGAAATCTGCCGAATTGACTCAACAACTGTTGTTGCAATTGAGCCCAAATCATCCGCAGCTAGTTTGACAATGACATCGTAATCACCGAATAAAACTGTCACATCCATGACATTGTCCATTTTCTGCAATCTGAGATACACGTCGTGCTCTGTCCCAGGTACAACATTCAACAACACGTAACCTACAGCCATGAGTATCAACCACCCTATGTGCATTCAGGATAATATCTCATCGGTCTCGGTTTCAGACTGTTCGAGTCGTAGAGCATGGTCTTGGCGGAGAGCGTCCCATTGCTCAGCTGTCCAACCGTCAGGCCGCTCGCCGCTCAACCAAACAACAAATGCTTCTTCGGTCCAACCATCAGGAACAGGTGCAACCTCTGTTGCCAAACTTTCGAGCATCGCTTCAGCTTCCACAATTGAAGCAGAAGTAAGTTGATCAAAGTCTTCAATTGACTCATCAGAAGCCCATTTCTCTTGGCTTTCCTTTCGTCGAACAAATACGGCTGTGACAAATAGAACACCAATCAATCCCAATCCGAGTAAAATCCACGGTAGAGGGGATTTCGCAGCAGATTTCGTCGCCTCTTCAACAAGCGTTGAGTTGCAATCGATGCGACATACATATGGCTCTACAGCAATGTTTTGATTTGGATTCCATTCACCAGTTTCTCCATCTGAATCCTCACATTGGACATACACTCGTAGTGAATTGGTCGACTCATTCAAATTGCGTGGTGTCGGCCAACGCAATTGGTTGAATCCATCAGAATCTTGCGTTTCAGTTGGAAGAAATTCTTTTTCCCAAACTGAGTTGTTCAAATCATCAAGAACGGATACTGCACAAGATACATCATCCAAACCGTCGAGATCAGTAACCGCAACTTGGAACGAGAGATCACTTCCCGCTTCTACAGATGGCTCTACTGTTCCATTGATTATCGGAGGAGCATGTCGAAACAACATTGGTATTTGCATCGTTGCTGGATAACCGTCGACTGTTGCTAAATTCAATTGGATTGAGCCCATATCCGATGTAAATGAGCCATCCAATTGCAATCGGAACCAATACACATCTTCGCCCGAATCTTGCAAACAAGCTTCGTTTGATTGTGCCCAAGTTGGTTCTTCGATTTCAGGAGCAATTACGGACCATCCCAGTTGTCGTAATGAAAGATGAATCTGTTCCAAAGGACGATCGCTTTCAGCAACAGCACCTAGAACAGCTGGATGACCAAACATCAACTCACTGATGGCCCCATCTTCATTGCAAGGAATCATCGTAACGATTCTCGGGGCATTGAGAATGAGCGGTAGAGTCGCTGTCTGGGTTGATTCAACACCATTCGAATCTTGTAAAATAACACGAATACTGATTTCACCCGCTTCAAGCAACTCAACAGGTGGCTTGAGTTTAAATCGAAGTTCTCCCTCATTGACCATGCCTTCCACTGAATTGATTTGCAAACCATATCCTGGCCAATCGATTTCAACATCTGCAAGATAGGCATTGACAAAATCATCTTGGTCATGAACGACGATACGAAGAAATTCGTTGTCGTTATCGACAATGCGATCGATGGAAGCATTGGTTTCATCTTCAATGGAAAGCTGAATGATTGGTGCAATATCTTCAATCTGAATCATTCGCTGAGCGACGAGGCTGCCATCATCTTTTCGCATTTCGATACCTACTGACTGTGTGGAAGAACCATTCTCAAGGACGAAAGAGGCTTGGTAACAATGATGATTTGCATCAGTCATGGGGACGTGAACAAGGTCACCAATTACCCCTCGAGTGACAAGGAATTGTGGACGTTCGAGGACAGTGTCATGATCGACATCGAGAACACATCCTGTAATCGTTTGCTCAATACCGCGTTGAATACCCATCGATGAAATTGAAGGTAATTGAGCAGCGCCTGTCCATTCGGAATCTGCATTTGATACATGTGGGCCAAACCACAGGGATGGGGCATCAAGGATATTGGAAACATTCTCTGCGATGTGTTCCGCTTCCATCCCGAGCCCATCCCTTGCAACAACGTAGAGGGCAAGGTTCCCTGTTGTGACATCAATTGGTAAAGTAATCATAATTTCCCAAGTTGTACCATTGTCATTGGAACCCATCGATCCTAGGCTCCAAGTAACGTTTGAAATCGAACATTTTGAACATAGTACGTTCCATCCCATTTCAACCGATTCAACTCGCTCATCATCAAAAGCAGTTACAGTGCATAGGAACGTATCGCCTCTGGCATACTCGTCCTGATCGCAGGCAACGGTTTCGATAGAGGGTGCATCGTTCACCCAAATTCGCATGATGATGAAATTGTTCGTTGTATCACGTTCGTACGAGGTCGAATTATCATGTGTGTAACGGATTCGAACATCCAGCCAACCCGGTTGTGTAGGAGTAATGGGTATCGAGAGTGACATTCGTGAACCAGATTGGTCGCCCTCGACAACACTCAAGTTTGAGGACGACATCAACACAGAACCTTGGAGATTGATAACATCGATTTGGCCATGTCCTGATGACATACCATTGTTTTGCAGGGCGACCTCAATATGGCCAGTTTGGCCAACTGAGAAATTGTTCAAAATTCGAGTATCCAGAATCTCAACATCATGCAATGAACTCACATATGGAGCCATTTTCGGGTCGCCTACAACCACTCCCATCCAAGAAATGTAATTGTTTGCTGCAGCATTGGCTTCAGCAAAGTTGTAGCCTTGAGCATACATCGGAAACAGAATACTTGGCTGCCCAACAGCCGTCAAGTATGGTTCGTACACATAGCCCTTGACACCGCTGACCCCATCTTCAAGTAAATCTGCAACCAAGGATTGACCGTATGTTGTACCAAGATTAAACGAACGTCCACCAGTAGAAACTGCTGTCTCTGCGATTGAACCGTCAACCCATGACATATGGGGACGAATAGCCCGGAGGCTCAGACTATCGATGAAGACGGATCCACTGGTCGATGTAGCAACGACGTTCAGCGGAACCATGATCCGAAAAGATGACGCATTCTCATGTGGCCGGAAGCGCATTGTAGCACTTCCCCAATTGTTCTCGAATGTTTTCGAATCCGATGTATTGGATGATAGGACGTTTCCTTGATCATCCAGACCCTCAACGATCAATGTATAGCTGCCGAAGACGTCACCACTACGCTTTCCAGCCAGTGAAAGAATCCATGCATGCTCTTCCAATTCAGGATTAATGGAAACAAATTGCTCGAGCGATGCGCCGGAAGCACCGGATCCTGAATATGCTTGACAATCCTGGTAAATATCACGGCTAAGAAGAGTTATCTCATCATCGGAAAGGGCACTTTCCCATACCATGACCTTGTCGATCATCCCTTCAAAATAGGTCGAACCCGCTCGATTTACCCCCAGTTTGTAGAGGTCAATGTTATTGATTGAGCCTGTGGGGAATGAGGTCGTACGAACGTGAACGCCATCCAAATACTGCCGAGCAGACCCGTTGTCAAATACCGTAGCAAGGTGCATCCACTGTTGTGCCTCTACATCACCAAAGGTATGCGTCTGATTGTTATGCAATCTCCATTCTCCATTGAAGATTGCATGCTGGAACGATGTGTTCGAACCTGCATTATCTGAAACTGCGAGTGCAGAAGCATAGTTCGGTAAGCTGGTCGAATTTGCCCAAACCCATTGACTGACGGTGAAATTTCCAACCCAGTCATCCACATCAACTTCGACATAGTCATCGACACCATCGTACCATAGGCATCCACCGTCGGGACATGTTCTCCAGTTCGTAGCATCCATGTTGTACAAGGTCATGTTTGAGCCATTCAAGACTGAATCATTGGATTCGGTTCCAATCCCTTCATCAAAATTCCATGCATGAATAAGCGTAGAAGCAGATGGGGGCGAACCATCTGAAACGAAGAATGCTGAAGAAGGTACCATCGTTTTGCTTTGATTCGGCCCTTCCCATTTCAAATTCAATCCATGCGGGCCTCCACCTTGGAAGAATTCAATCTTGAAATCGTGAAGACCGGCCGAAACATTTCGTGTTCCTGACATTTCCCGCATACCATGTGAGCCGTAATTGGTGACCAAGCTCGTTCCATCAAGCCACATTTCGCTTCCATCATCACTGGTAAGATAGAAGGTCCAATTGCCGCTATCGGGTATGTTGATGAGACCACTAAAACGAGCCCCCCAATTGTTTTTGAAGCGATCATCAAGACCTGGATATGCTGAATTCATTGAACCGTACTGGAGAGAAGTTTCTATTCGCGTGTGTTCCGGAACACGGTCAATGAGCGAAGGCATCGAGCCCGTGTTAAAGCTCACACCTTCATTATCGAAAAACTCTGCAAAGATGCCTTGTGTTCCATTACTGGATTCATCGGAACATGATGCTGAAATCGTTGCTTCGATGGACGCACTTCCTGCGTTTTGGACATCGGTCTGAAATCTCCAAGCAAATGAATCACCAGATGATAATGTTGGTGTTGTTGCATTCCAATGTCGAACACCACTCGACCAAGTTGTATCCTCTGTTTCAAATCCGCTATTTTTGCCCCAATTTGCACCCCAATTTCCATCATTTGAACCCCATGATGCATAACCGATAACATTGCTTACATTTGTCACAAAATTTGTCTCTTCATCAAAATATACACTCTCGTTGTATAATTCTGTAAGTGTAGTATTTGCAACATAGAGATCATCGTTCCAAAATTTGTACCCTGAACCGTTACGATTTGTAGCCAAATCAAGAACATACGTCCCGCTTTGCCCTAGACTATTGTTCGCCTTTTCGATGAGACTTAATGCTGTATCAACGGTATATCCAGTGAGTCGTGTAACGAGATAAAATCCGTGCTTTTGTCGCGAAAATGATTCAAATTCTCCACCAGAAAGTGGGCCATACGAGTGTGTCGCCCAATAATCACCACCAATGCTACTGTTGTATGACCCACCAAGCAAAGCAAATTCCTGATCAAATGACGCCTTATTCTGTCCGCCACTCACCCTCAGTGGCATTCCTTTGCTGGTAACAAGATAATTCATATCCGATACATTACTTCGATTGTTCAGCATTTCAAGGAATGGTAAGGCAAAGTAGGTTGTGAACTGATTTCGATTAATTGTCTCCCCTGTTGGCGTTCCTTCAAGGTCAAAGATGAATACGCGTTCAAGACTGATGTTCCTTGCTTGAACGAAGGCCCAACCAATGGTTTTGCTCGCTTCTGATTTGTTGTTGATTAAGACTCCAACATCGCTGTAATCATAAACATCGAGCACATTAAAACCTGTAGGAACGGCAATTGTTTGGTTGTTTAAATTGAGCCAGTTGTCTCTAGTGGTGAATCCTTGAAACAAGTTGGTTGATGATTGGAAGTATGTTTCTTGTTCAGCATTGATGGGCGTAGTTGGTAAAACACTGAACAGTGAACCAAGCATAATGGAGACGAGAAACAAACTTGTTCCTCTTCCTGCCATGTTCCTACCATACCGATTTGTAGTTTAGGAGTATTGATGGATTGGGCACGGATTTCCTTGTCAAAATCCTTTATTTCATCAAAAAAACACTGAAAGAATATGAAGGGTGGCCCCCTCTGAGCAATTGATGGCAGAGTTATACATGGCTCGAACCTGTAGGTGGGGCACGCTTCGCGTCGTTGGTGGAGACGTGTGGAATCACAGCGGTGATGTCCTCATTACTCCTGCGAACAATCGGCTTTCGGGAAGAGAAGGGCTTGATAACATGATTCATCAAAAGGCGGGTCAAGAGTTGACTCAAGCAACCCGAAACATATGTTTGGAAATGCGAAAAATCAACGCTCCCCCGTGTGCAGTTACGCACAACGTTGTCACCGAACCGTACGCTCTTGCAGACCGATTTAAGCACATCATTCACGTCGTTGGTCCAGATTGCCGGCGACCGAATCAAGATGAAAACCGGCGTGATCTTCTTCCAGAAACGTACTACAATCTCTTCGCTCGACTCAAAGAGCTTGGAGTGATGGACAACGTTATCTCTCCTCCATTGAGCATGGGCGTATTTGCATACCCACACAGGGAAGGTGCCCGACTCACCCTCGAAACGCTGCTTGGACTTCTTGATGGTGAGGAAGACCCCGGTGTGAAAACGTTCACCATTGTTGTAAAAGAGAAGAACTTCATCTCCAACATGCGTACAGTTTACCGAGAAATCAACGATTTGTTACCGGGAATCGACACCACAAACGACTGAGGCATCAACGATGAGCGGCCTTCCTCACATGGTGAGTGTCGCTCTTCAATCAGCATCGTCATCGTTTGACGCTGTCCTTATGGTTTCCAATGACAGTCGAAAAGTGAGATATGTTGTCGAGGTCCTCCCCTCCAACCTTCCACTGAGAGTTATGACAAGCCTAAGCAGGGTGCGTGATGCCCTCGTAGAGCATGAGATCGATGCTGAAGTTCTTGAGGAAGGTCTGTCCACAAAGGGATTATCCATCCTCAATGAATTGTACGACCTTGTCCTTCAGGGAATGGGTGAGCGATGGATTGCGAAAGGTGGACGTTTGTTGGTTGTCCTCGCTGAGCCAATTGATGGCGTGATTATTGTCGATACGAAAATGCTTGGTGCAGAACGACTCACTGCCATTGCTGAAGAGCAAAACATTGAGCTTGAAGTTCTGATTCGGTTGATTGAACTTTCTCGTGCCATAGGAACACGTGGACGTGAAGGGGCAGCCATAGGCGCACTGTTTGCCATTGGCAACATCCAGAAGATGCGAGGACATTCAACAGCGATGGTACTGAATCCTTTCAAAGGACACAGTGAGAACAAACGCGATGTCAACAACAAAGAAAATCATGAGACGCTGGCTGAATTTGCTTGGTTGGATGGTGCAATTCTGTTTAACAGAGAGGGTATAGCAAGTGATGCTGGAAGATACATTCAGGTTCCATCAGGTCTAAGTCCAAAATCTGGCGAAGGTGGTCGTCATCTCGCAGCTCGAGCCATTTCACAATTGACTGAAGGCGTTGCAATTGCAGTATCTTCCACAGGAAGCATTGTTCTTTATGCCAATGGTAGGGAGCGATACCGTGTTCGTATCAAATGAGTTCAATCGCTTCTGCGAGTGTCAACTCACCCAAAGCAACTTTTCGAGCTAACTCGGATGAAATTGTTACTCGCCCTTGACTCTTGATACGGCTTCTACGTTGAATCTCCTTCAACTCACCTTCCGTTGGTTGCAATTCAACCACTTCCCATACTCGTTCACCTGCCAGGGTCGCAATTCGAATAGCTGAAACGCTGTGTTGGTTTCGATTGAGACCTCGAGAAGTTTTTCGTTCATCGACCAACTCGACGATGTATCCTTTTTGCAGCATTGCATTGAGCAGTCGGTTGCGATGCGAAGGTGAGCCTCTACCCATACGAATCAATAGATGCTGGAAGTCATGGTTTTCAATTAACGTATCAATCGCTTGGATGCATTCTTCCAAGGATTCAGTTTGTTTTGTATCGATGAGGACTCCATCGGTAAACCATGCAATACCAGGACGGGGGCCTGTATCGATGCCAATTGTGAAGCGATTTGTTTTCGAGGATCTTTTCAACGCAAAGACAGCAGCCTCTACAGCAAGATCAATCGATTCAAGGTTGGCAGCAATCGGACGGCCATCGGTAGAATTCGATGCAACTTCATCGACAGTCCCAATCCAAATAGCGTCCTTGGAGGGCAACGGTTCGCTCAAGGATCGTTGCTCAACATCGATGGTTCTTGAACGAAGTGCGTGCATGATGCGGTACGCCAGTTGAAAATCATCAGTCCGCACAAGTATTTTTTGCACATACTGCCCGATGCTTGGATGCCCTATAATCCTCCGTCTCAGTTCAACTCCAGAAACAGTCAGAGACAATGCATTATTGCTGTTTCAGGACACAATTTGACGAAGTCAATTGTCATTGAACCGCATAACGTTCATTTCGCCTGAACGGTGATTGTTTGTCGCAAAATCACCGAAGTCAATAAAGGCGGTTGACAACAATCTCGATGCATGACAAGCCAATACGAGCGAGAGCTTCGCCACGTTCTCGCTGGGATACCTTCAGGTGTTGAAGCAGTCATCAGGTCGTGTTCAGTTGAAGAAAAGGAACGGATGAGGTTGGTACTCAATCGCCCATTCCTTGTGGTCCGAGCTGCTGGTTCAGGAATCGAAGGCAGTGGTGATTTGCTCGCTTTGAGAGGAGATATTTCCTTTCCTATTGAAGTCAAGACGACCAAGGGGGCGAAAATCTACCTCAGTGGTAGAACCCTCGACCAATACAACGCTCTAGCTTACGAAGGAGAACGCTGCGGACTCATGCCTTTGTACGCCCATCGACTGAAGGGGACGCGGGGCGACTCCTGGCGAATCTTCCGTGTTGAAACAACCACACTCGAGGGACGGTTACGCGTTTTATCTCGGCGGATTCCAGCCCTACCTCGAACTCGAAAGGGACGGGCATTCATTGATTGGGAACAGGGCATGCCCCTCAACGAATTCATACACATTGTTTGTCAACACAACGAACATTCGGCGACATTGGATTTCATCAAAAAGCGAAGTATTGCCGAAGAGAATCAAATCGATGCTCATGAAACAAAACATTCCATTCTCGATGAGCTTCAACGCCGCCGGACGCTTATGCGTTGATCAAAAATACGGAATGACGAGGATAAACAGCAGGATAAACAGCAACCCAAGTGAGGAAAAATTGCTGGCTTTTCGCGAGAGTTGATCGACCCAAAGAGGATGGAAGTTCCATAATTTCAACTTCCTGCCTACGGCACGAAGTCGGGACAAACCAGCATGAACCATGTCTTTGAACATGTGACCTCCATCAAATGGAACCATCGGAATCAAATTGGTGAATCCGAGCAGGACGTTGACCCACATCATCCAAAACATAAGATTGACTAAAATCAACAATCCTTCTTTCCCTATCAAGTTTCCAAGCCATGCATCGTCAGCTTCAAGCATAGATTCTTCATTTGGATGCATTGCAACACCCTGGAATTCAAACGGAATGATCATGATGGTGATGACATGAAATGGAGCGATAATGGCTCTCTGAAGGGTTGAATAATCGGTATTTGGAGACAATGGTCCTGCAAGCCGATCAATTCCTGCTGTGTTTGAGGAAAGTCCTTCAACACCCAAAAATGGGTCTCCAGATTTGATCGAAAGCGCATCGAGTTGGTCTTCAGAATAACCGAGGTTTTGATAGTAAGCGTACTTATCTGAAAGTGTAGCATTAACCGTTTCTCTTGTTCCGTCTTCATGCAAAACTCCAATCAAAACTGAGTCGCCTGCTTGGTATTGATCAAGTGCATCACGGAATCCATCGAGGCCAACAATGGGTTCATCACCAATGGTTTCGATGGTGTCCCACGGAAGCATTCCCGCTTCATCAGCACCCTGTCCCTTAACGATTCCTTTGACATGAATCGATTGATCTCCTGCTGCAAATTGGCCAGCAATGCCCCCAATCAACAACAGTAAGACGAATGAAGCAAACAGATTTGTTGCGGGTCCTGCTGCGAACATTCGCTGTCGTTCTCTCCGTGGAGCCTTGAACAGTTCTTCTCCTTCTGGCTCAGCGAATGCTCCGAGAGGTAATGGTCCCAACTGTAGCAATCCAAACGAACGGATACGCATTCCATGGCCACGGGCCAACAAACCATGTCCGAATTCATGGATAACCAAAGCCACAATGAATCCAATCAAACCCCACCACAAGGGAATGACAGGATTGATTCCTGGTATCGCAACCAATTCGCTTGCAGAGGGTGGATCAACATCAGGTGGTGAAAGCAGTGCTCCTACAAAGGCAAGGAGGACGACCAAAGCGACCATAAACATCGCAAAGGTACACACCCAAAGGGAAATTTCACCGTAGATTCTCCAGAAACGACGAGGTTTTGCGACCTTTTCAAGAAGGTTAAGTCCCTTCTGTGTTCGAACCATGAGGACAAATCCGAACACTCTCGTGGCGTTCCATCGGTCAAGAACACCATTTCGCTCCCAGCGTTTGAGAAGCAAGTACCACCCGAAGATCAAGAGTGGAATGATTCGCCAATCGAAATCGACGGCTCCCCATGCTGCTGCCATTATCCCTCGGAAAGTTTGCTTCCATTTCAATCAATGCACCAAATCATGAATGTGAAGGTTCATCAACGGGGACTGGAAGGTTTGCACATGCTGCACCGTGCTGCAATCGAATCATGGACAAGCGACAAGTGGGGACAACCATCGGTGCAAATTGCTGAATGGTTGATTGAAGACGATATTGTTCAAGCGTTTATTCGGCTCCAAAGAGGTGCACTGATTATTGATGCTCTTATTGACGAAACTGGACATTTACGATGCAAGGACCATTTGCATATTCCATTCGATCAATGGAATCCAGGCTCAATTCAGGCGAATCGTACTCGAGACTCTCGAGTTCGATTCCGCCATAGGCACGCAGAGATTACCCTCTCGGCCCGATTTCGAGCACCTGAATGGGGTCAAGCTTTGCTTGAAGAGTGGCTTATGGCTCAGCGAGGAGAAGAAACTCGCCCAAAAAGTTCTGAACAACGACTTGCAACGATTCGACGTTCAAAAGCGAGTATAGAACGATATCTTGAACAATCAAATCTTGAATATGCGACGGAAATGCTTGCTATGACACAGATTAGCCTCAACAATGCTGCAGAAGAACTTTCACGGCACCGAACGACTGCAGAAAGTGAAGAGTAGTCATTCTTCTTCATCAACACCTAACGCCACCAACAGAGCTTTCTCTTGTTTCGCTTGGATGTTTTCAGGCGATGTCGAGAAGATTCGAGTTACCAAAGGGTCTGCGAGCAT
>MDTE01137927.1_pt1 | contig 11180 bp, 12 predicted proteins | sample 811231 | NCBI WGS metagenome assembly MDTE01 (sample SAMN05326651, study PRJNA326480) | marine metagenome | isolation source: seawater | place: Indian Ocean: Red Sea | collected 2010 | reverse complement strand
ATCGGACCCATCATCGGACCCATCATCGGACCCATCATCGGACCCATCATCGGACCCATCATCGGACCCATCATCGGAGGTGAGGATTCAAATTCTTTTCTACGTTTTTCTCCAAACTCTTTTGGACGCTTTTCTCCAAACCCTTTTGGACGCTTTTCTCGCTTTAATTCATTTTTGGGATCAAAAAACTGATCTCTATCTAATGACGCATACTTGCCGTCTTCATTTTCCAGAGTCTGGAATCTTTCTTGAACAAACTCCGAAGACCCTTCATCATCAACTACAAAAATTGCTACAACTGCAATGACAGCCAACAATGCGATACCAGCAACCCATTTAATTATCGAGTCTTTCATCAGAAGTTCCTTCCGTTTCTCAAATTAGAACACTTTCGCGGACTTATCTATATATGCAATATGGAAGAAAAACCTTTCAAAAATCCTTAAAAGAATTTAAGGAGCGAGACGAGTCTTCTCAACAACAAGACTCAATACATCAGGTCTGCTGTAATGCCCAGTTGGATCGAAATTATGCCGTTGTATAGCTATCTCATTAAGGTCTAGATCCGCCCAGATGATACCTTTCTTATCATTAACCGGTTCAACAATCCATCTTCCATCCGGTCCAGCAATGCAAGTACCACCGTTATGAAATTTTCCCGTATCGGGCAACTGATGCTTCAAAGGAAAATCTTCTGGGATCATCTTCGCGTCATAAACTGCACCGACACTAACCACAAATAAACGCCCTTCCTTAGCAATAAATCTTGTAATGTCCTCGGTAAGTCCAACCGAACCCGGCCAAGCAGCTACATGAATCTGAGAACCAGTGCTATACATAGCTGTACGAGCCAATGGCATCCAATTCTCCCAACAATTTAAAGCAGTTAGTCGGACGCCTTCATGTTGATGCGCTATCAGCCCTGCTCCATCACCATCCGCCCAAATCAAACGCTCACCGTAAGTGGGCTTAAGCTTGCGATGGACACCAACTATTCCATCTCTTGGGTGAATAGCCACTAAAGAACAATAAACAGATCCACCTGAAACCGCTCGTTCTACTACACCTACATAAGTGAAAGCATTAGATTCACGCACTGCCTCAATTACATCAGCGAACTCAGGACCATTGATTTCCACAGATTGCTCGAGATAATAAGCGAAAGCCTCTTGTTGAGATCTTTTCTCCCAAGCTGAAGCATCGGTTACATCGATCCAGACAGGATAACCAGATACAAAAACTTCAGGAAATGCGATTAAATCAGCACCACCTTCACCAGCTTCTACTATTCGCTCCTGAACAATGCTCAAAGTAGCGGCGCGATCAAGAAAAACTGGTGAATCTTGAACGGCAGCTATACGCATAAAAAATTTATAGCATCAATTTTTTCAAATGTTTTAATTATGCCAAAGCTGAACAACAAGTATTTGTAATCAATCTCGTTACCACATATGGATCCATGTTCGCATTTGGTCGTCGATCTTCTATATACCCCTTTTGTTCAAGGTGTACTTGCCACGGAATACGAATAGAAGCACCACGGTCAGATACTCCATAGCTGAACTGGTCGAACCTTTGAGTTTCATGTTCACCAGTCAAACGCTCTTCAGTGCCAATACCGTACCCAGCGATGTGTTCAGCTGGTTTTCCTTCAGCTCCCAATGATTCACAAGCAGTGATAATCGCATCATAATTTTCACGCATAGCATTTGTAGAAAAATTGGTGTGTGCCCCAGCACCATTCCAATCACCCTTAATAGGTTTTGCAGCTACCGAAGCGTCGACTCCAAAATCTTCCGCAACACGATAGAGAAGATAACGAGCCATCCATATTTGATCAGCAACCGCTACCGTATCAACTGGCCCAATCTGAAATTCCCACTGTCCGAGCATAACTTCAGCATTTGTACCAGAAATAGCTAATCCAGCATCCATACAAGCTTTAGTATGCGCTTCAACAATATCTCTACCCGCAATTTCAATTGCACCAACTCCACAATAATACGGACCTTGTGGAGCTGGATAACCTTCAACAGGCCAACCTAAAGGCCTTCCTTCTAAAAAGAAGGTGTATTCCTGTTCAATTCCAAATAGAGGTTCTTGATCTTTATACTTTTCAAAAACCTCTACACAAGCTGCACGTGTATTAGTTGAATGCGGGGTCATTTCTCCATCTGGAAGTAGCACCTCACACAAAACAAGAATATCGTCACCACCTCTAATCGGATCAGGACAATGAAAAACTGGGTTAAGCACACAATCAGAATTATCACCAGGTGCCTGGTTTGTACTTGAACCGTCAAAACCCCAAATCGGAAGGTCGCTAGAGTCGTCAACTATTTTTGTCTTTGAACGCATATACGGCAAAGGAACAGTGCCGTCAATCCAAATATATTCAGCCCTTATTGACATAATTTTCTCCATTTTTTTCGTAAAAAAATTCTTACTTGGTAAGTGATGAAAACATTTTTACACCACAGGAAAGAGTTTCAAAGTCATTAGTTATTTGTTAACAAATTATTAACGTAAAAAAATAGGTTGTCCTTAGACAAATTTTCGATAATCCTTGGTGATGAACAAAATTCAAGAAAATCGTAACCATGCACAGTTTGACTACGTTTTTCGTACGGTGGAAGAGCGCGGCGTCAGACTAATTCGCCTATGGTTTACTGACGTTTTAGGTCGTCACAAATCCGTTGCTATTTCACCCGCTGAATTAGAAACAGTTTTTGAAGAAGGTCTCCAATTTGACGGTTCAGCAATTGATGGCTTTAGCAGAATCCAGGAAAGCGACGTACTAGCTCGACCTGATCCATCGACTTTTGAATTACTTCCATGGGTAGCTGCAGATGAAGCTTCCGGAACTATGTTTTGCAATATCACAAACCTTGACGGAACACCGTTTGCTGGTGACCCGAGACAAGTTTTGCAAAGAAATATTGACCAAGCTAGAGAAAATGGTTACGAGATGTTTTGTGCTCCGGAAATAGAGTTTTTCTATTTTGCTAATCAAGAAAATGGCATCCAACCAATCCCTCTAGACCAAGCTTCATATTTCGATTTGACGACCATGGATGTGGCATCTGATCTTCGGAGACACACACTTCACATGCTGGAAGCTCTCTCTATTCCCGTTGAATACTCTTTCCATGAAGATAGTCCAAGCCAGCATGAGATTGATCTGCAATACACAGATGCCTTAACAATGGCCGATTCAGTTATGACTTTACGTCTTGCAGTAAAGAAGATTGCAATTGACAGAGGTGTATATGCAACTTTTATGCCAAAACCACTCAACGGTGTTCAAGGCTCTGGAATGCATACCCACCTTTCTCTATTTAGCCAAGGGAAAAATGTTTTTCATCACGAAACTGGAAACCTCTCTTCAATTGGTGAATCATTTGTAGCAGGACTTCTTCACCACGCCAGAGAAATAACAGCTGTGACAAATCAACTGGTGAACTCATATAAGAGAATCAACGAGGGTTATGAAGCTCCACGTTATGTTTCTTGGGCAAGAAATAACAGATCATCTTTAGTTCGGATACCTGTTCACAAACAAGATAAACCTGATTCGGCAAGAATCGAATATAGGGCAGTAGATCCTGCGTGTAATCCCTATCTGGCATTCTCTGTAATGCTTGCAGCCGGCTTAAAAGGAATCAAAGAAGGTTACGACCTACCACCTGAAGCAACAGTAAACCTTTATGAAATGAGCAGAGCGGAACAAAAAGAATTGGGAGTGGCTAGCCTTCCTGCAAATCTTTCTGAAGCTTTGGATGAAATGGAAGAATCTAACCTGGTGCGAGAAGCTCTGGGAGACCATATTTTTGAATGGTTCCTCAGAAATAAAAGGGCTGAATGGAATGAATATCAACGTCAAGTCACACCTTTTGAAATAAATCAGTACCTTCCGAATTGGTAACGGAGCTGTAGATGATTGAAACACTGTTAGTTTTCCCAGCGCCACCACCTCCAGAACTATCTCAATGTCTTGATGAGAACGGATGGATTTGGAAATCAATCAGTAATTACAATTCCGCACTTGAAGATCAACCCGATTCCGGTTGGGCCGGCGGTATTATTGTTGCGGATTCTGATCCAGAAGGTGCACTACTACTTTGTAAACAAATCCGGCAAACTGAAAACCCTTTGGCTCCAATTCTTCTACTAATAAACAAAGGTCAATTGAAGAAATTTAAAATAAACGAAAACCTCTTCGATGATTTTTGTGTAACGCCATTTCACCCTGAAGAATTAGAAAGAAGGCTAAATCACCTATTTTTTAAATTTGGTAGGGGTTCACAACCTGGAATCATCAAATATGGATCACTTGTATTGAATATTGAAACTTACCAAGCAACTATCGACTCATCACCTCTAGACCTCACATACATGGAATACGAGTTATTACGTTTTCTAGCAACACAACCTGGGAAAGTATTTACAAGAGAAACTCTGCTAAATCAAGTCTGGGGTTATGACTATTACGGAGGAGGTCGAACAGTCGATGTTCATATAAGACGCCTCAGAGCAAAACTGGGAGAAGAGCATGCGAATCTAATTTCGACAGTGAGATCTGTCGGTTACAGATTCGGTCAATCTCGCTGGGGCTCTTAATTATTCAGACGTTTCTTCTAACCAAGGATTAGACTCGCTTAATTCAAGAAGCTCTGACTCTTCGTGACTTTTATCAACATCTTTTTTGACCAATCCACCTATTAAAGCTGCTGCCAAAGCTCCACTCAGCAAAATTGCAATAGGCATTACCACGACTAGCAAAATGATCATGATCACCGCTCCACCCATAAGTGCATTCTGCCACTAGAAATAGACTCACACATCTATAGTCGCGGAAAAGATTAAATAAAAAAGTCAAATTTTGTAAACAAAAGCTTCAATTTCTATACAAGCACCCAAAGGTAATGCAGCTACCGCTACTGCAGAACGTGCAGGTCTGTGTTCATCAAAAATTGAACAATAAATTTCGTTCATACGATCGTAATCACCGATATCAGTTAAGAAAACAGTTGTCTTTACAACTTGATTTAGAGAAACTCCTTCTGCTTCAAGTAATTGTTTTAAATTATTTAACGCTTGGATAGCTTCAAAGTCAAGACCACCTTCAACAAGTACACCATCGATGTGACCTATCTGACCACTGACAATCAAAAAATCTCCTGCATGAATTGCTGGTGTGTATGGACCAACTGGCTTACTCATATTTTCTCCTTGTTATAACTTAAATTACACCCTTAATGACTTATCGGCCATTCTGGTTGAGTCCCTTTATGTATCCAAGTTGCTGCAGCAACTGCAACAAATACAGCATCCGAGCCATTGACTGCCTCACCCGAATCAGACTCAATTTCAACATGCACCTCAGGCATTTCATCCGCCCGAACTATTCCAAATGATCTAACAGTTAAATCTTGCGCTTCACCACTTTCATCAACAGCCAAAGATTCTGAAGTAACCCAACTCCATGCCATATGAGCTGCACCTATGCAATACGATCTCAAAACTGTCTCATCTAATACGGCACCACAACGTACTGAGACATTTATATTTTTTTCATCTACTTCTACGAAAGCCTCTGAACCGTCAGGTGAAATTATTGTTCCAACTTGACCTAAAGCTCCACAAAGTAGAATTTTCGCCTCTGCCCAACCTGCTGCTCTTACTTTTGCAGAAGTTGTAGGTCCACATAAATCAATTTCTTGTACTTTGATTTTTGGAGCTACAGAATTAATGGCAGCAACTATTCCAGGTGTTCTAGCAACTCTTATAACCCCCTCTCCATTTTTCTTTACACCACCTGCAATTGGAGGTCTTTTCGGACCTAGATGAACAGAATCTTCCCTAGATAAAAGAACCAAAACAGGTCTTTTATATTTTTCTGCTAATAGTTTTGCCGCACTCGGTGCCACTGATTCAAATTTCGAACCAAAAGCACCTCCGTTGGCGAGTGGTGTTGAAGGTTCTCCACCTGGCTCACACCATGAAGAATCTGTTTCTAAATACCCAGGTTCTATCCAACTGGTTCTGAGTACTGCATCCCAATCTCCTGGAGGGAGGTCTATTGGTGGAACTGCTTTTACTGTGGTTCGCCTTCCTTGGACTTTCTGAGATGCACTTCTAGCTTCAACCAAATTTTCACCCAAAGCCCATCCTCCTGAAGAATCAGGTACAGCAACTAAACAATTTGATGGCGCCGTATCAGCAGAAAAACCTCCTCCACCTAAAGCAGTATCCAGTCCGATGTTTTGAGGTGTTCTACCTTCAATACTTGCACGCTCAGAAGCATTTTTAATTTCAATTGATACTTCTGACTTTCCAAATTTATTCCATGCTTCGACTACTGTTTGCCATCCAGTACACCTACAAAGATGAGCATGTAGAGAACGTTTAACTTTTTCAATCTCTATCTCTTCTCCACTTTTTTTAAGAGCTGCAAATCGCATGATTATTCCGGGCGTGCAAAACCCACACTGACTGGCTCCTGCTTCAATAAATGCTTTAGCCCAAGCTATTTTTATTTCATTATCTAAACCATCCATAGTCTCTATTTCTCGACCGATAACTCTTTTAACGGGAGTTACACAAGAAACTCTGGCTTGACCATCTACCAAGACTGTGCAACAACCACACTGACCTTGAGGACTACAGCCATCTTTTACCGAAGTTATACCGACATGAATCCTTAAAAAATCCAATAAAGTTAGATCTTCATCGTTAACATCAAAAAATTTTCCATCTACCTTTATTGATAACTCTCTTTGATAATTCATAAAAGGATTGCTCTCCGTAAGTTGTCAAAACAACTAACTAGTATTCTTTATTTGTGATTAGAAACAAGTTTCTTCTATCTAGACGTCAAGCTCTAATCAGTATTGCGGGTTTCACAGGTGGAATAGTACTTACTAACTGTGGAAATGGAAAAAATTCTGAAACGCTGTCGCTTGGGGCACGTTTCGCAGATGGTTATCAAGCTCAAACAGTTTTTACAAGCGGTTCTCCGCAACGTGCACCTTATGTACTACTTGGTGAAGAAGGTTGGCCTGTTACTCAAAATGTTCCGGAATCAATTGACCTATTTGTAACAGAAGTTTCAACTAGAGAAACTGTTTACGAAGGAGAAGTTCGTCGTCATGGAGAACCCGGAGTGATTCCATATTTTCCTTTAACTTTTAATCCTCCTAGATCTGGTGAGTACAAAGTTCAAGGAAAAAATTTGAATGGTTATCATCAATTAATTGTCGCTCAGCCGTCAGAAATTCAACTGATTCAAATTGGTCAAAAAATGCCATCTATTCAGACTCCAACGGTGAATAATCATTTACAAATAAATCCCATTTGCACTAAATCATCGGGACCCTGCCCTCTTCACAAAGTAAGTCTAGATGAATCACTAGCTAACTCTCTGCCTACGGCACTGCTCATTTCTACTCCACGCTTCTGCCAAACTGACGTGTGCGGACCTGCTCTAGACATTCTTATAAAACAATCTGAGTTGCTTGGCGGAAAGTTATCAATTATTCACGCTGAAGTATTTAGGGAACCAGAGAAACAAGACTTTTCGGTTACACCTGTTATCGGTACATTTGGTCTTACTTTTGAACCAAGCTTGATTGTTGCTAATAGCCAAGGTGTTGTCAAAAGAGTTTTACACTTCGCAATGGACACCGAAGAGGTTTCAGAAGCACTTTCAGCTGTAATTTAAAATGGATTAAGAAAAAGACTTGCCGCATCCACAGGTTTTTTGAGCATTCGGATTGTCAATCGCAAAACCTGCCCCATTCAAACCATCTTTAAAATCAAGAGTTGCACCTACTAGCAGTTCCGCGCTTGATGGATCAACTACAACACGAATTTCATCAAAAACTTTTTCAACGTCATCTTCAGCTTTATCGGTATCAAAATACATCTCGTAACTAAAACCTGAACATCCACCTGGTCTTACAGCAACACGTAAAGCCATGTCTTCAGTCTCCTGAGCTAATAATTCAGTAACTTTTTTTGTAGCTTCTTCTGTTAGTGTTACCATTTTTCATCCTTAAAATTTTCCGATGGTATAACAATATTATTTTACCCCATGGAGATAGTCAAAACTGTCCTGTGGGCAAGATTCAGTTTTTCTATTCATCTTTCAAACTTTTTACTCTCTCCGTCATGCCAGTTTCCAAATAATGCATCAAGCGGAACTTGGTTATTTCCGTAGTTAACCTCGAAAAGCCCATGATGAAGTTGATGAAAGAAATCTCCAGATTCAATTTTTAGCTTCTTTCCAATTGTTATTTTTTGAAAACCAGAGTGGGAAACAGCTGGTTCAATACCCTTGTAAAGCCCTGTTAGCAGGATCAATAAAGGATGGACTGGCAGTATCCACCAAACCAAGAAAAATGAGAAATACAAAATGTGTTCAACTGGATGCATTGAAATGCCACTCCAAGGACCGGGTGTTACATTTCTGTGATGAAGTCGGTGTACATATTTGTATAAAAGTCTTCGATGAAGCAGTGAGTGTATTAGCCAAAAATGAACACTTGATAATAAAAAGAACGCTATAAGCATAAAAGCCAAATAGATCGGGTCTGAACCCCAATTGACTTGTGATATGCGCCCTGATGCCCACATCCAAAGAGTTAGAGTTTCGAACAAAGACCAAACCGTCACTCCACTAAACAAACTCCAAAAAATGTTATCTATTACTTGATCTCGACAAAAAAATTTACGGCTGTTTTTTTGAAGCCAACGTGTATCGAACTTGTATTCATTTTTTTGAAAGCGTCGAATGTAAAGCAACCAATGAATAGTTCCAGCAATACTTGAAAGTAATACAGTATTTCTAAGCCATACAATTGCCATCCAGCTTAAATTCAAACTTCTCATCGTTTCATAGGTAGGAGACAGAAATTTCCAAGAAAAAAATGACAAGAATATGAAAAAAAATCCCCAAGGAAAATGAAGGTCAAACATCAACCATCTAACTGCCGCCACGGGTCGCGGTGGCCACGAGTAAAGAGGGGGGATTTCTATACGCTGCTTAGGTTTATGTCCGTTCAGATGTTTATCACCTAAAGCATCCATAGAATCCCTTAACTTCATAAGTGAAATCTACTCGTGCTTAGACTAAAGGTTAAATTGGTTTAAGATTTATAAAGCTTTCAAACAAAATAAAGGAAACATTATGTCATCTGAAAATTTAAACGATTCAAGTTATAAATGTTCAAAATGCGGAAGCCTCGAAGCAGAAACAGGTCAAATACGTACAACAGGTGATGGCTTGTCTCGATATATGAATCTACAAAATCAGAAATTCGGTTTCATCGCATGTACAAACTGTGGATTTTGCGAGTTCTACCGAAACAATGGAAAAGACAAAGGATGGAAAACTGTCCTTGACGTTATGACTAATTGATTTGCAAAATTCTGACAGTTTTTTAACGCAAGAAGAAAATCCATCTAAGAGATGGCATGATCTTGATGCATTAAGGGGTTTTGCCATGCTCCTTGGAATTGTGCTTCATGCTGCTATGTCTTTTCTCGGTGGTGTTTGGTCAGTAAATGATATTCGTGCTGGCAATGAGTTCTTCTGGTGGGTTGTATTAGGAATTCATGGTTTTCGCATGCAGCTCTTCTTTCTTCTAAGTGGTTTTTTTACTTCAATGCTCTGGAAAAAGCGCGGTTTGAACGAACTCATTTGGCATAGATCTAAAAGAATTTTTCTTCCGTTATTGATTTGCTTCGTAACAATAATTCCTCTTATGAACTGGATTAGTGAAGAAGCGGCAGAATCCGAATATGAAAAAACACAAAATGTTACTGATATCTGGACACCAATTTTTTCAGGAAGTGTAAAAGGAGTTGAAAATGCAATTTCAACAGGCACGGACATTAACATTCGCGGTGATGACGCCTACACACCTTTACATCTAGCTTCGCTACTCGGTAACCATAAAATCATTGAAGTGCTTCTTGAAGCAGGTGCAGAACCGGACCCGCTTAATATTAAAGATGAAACGCCTCTGGTTCTAGCTGTTTTTGCTGGTAGCTCTAAAAGCGCTGAAATCCTTATCGATTTTGGTGCTAAAGATATTCGCGAACCAGGACAAGATTGGAATGATCTTTTTTGGTTTAACTGGGCTGGGAATGAGCAAGAAGATTCTGAAAATAACAAAGATATAAAGTCTTGGTTAAACCAGTTCCATCATTTGTGGTTTTTGTGGTTTTTGTGTTGGATGGTTGCAGGTTTCTGTATCGCGTCAATCGTTTTCCAAACAATGAAACCACTAATGAAAAATATACCTGACTTTAAGCGTCACATTATTTGGCTCTTATTACCTGCTTCTCTTTTTTTACAGTTAAAAATGGGCGACAGTGGAAATTCTGCATCCTTTGGTCCTGATACTTTTACAGAGTTTTTTCCACCAGCCCATCTTCTTATTTACTACGGTCTTTTCTTTGCTTTCGGTTCAATAACTTTTGGGATCAGAACAAAGAAATCTGAAACATTAATAGATCACTTGGGTAAGAGATGGTATTTGATACTTCCAATAACGGTTTTAGGTGTCCTGCCTACAGGTTTAGAAGCAACTTTTGAAGGCGATTCCTGGTTTATCGCTTCACTTTTACAAGTTGTGTATGTCTGGGGAATGTCATTTGGACTCATAGGACTTTTTAGAAAACTTTTCGCCAAAGAGAGAAGTGGAGTTCGTTATTTATCTGATGCGTCTTATTGGATGTACATCACACATTTACCACTTGTTATAGCAACTCAATGGCTATTTAGAGACTGGGAAATTTTTTCATTTCTCAAGTTTTTACTAATTTGTATTTTAGTGAGTCCGATTTTATTAGCTTCTTACCAATTATTTGTCAGATATACGCCTATTGGAACCTTGCTGAATGGCAAACGAAAAAGGGAACCAGAGAATCCAAATCCGATTTCAAGTTAGCTAAGGAGAAAAATGAATAATAAGAAAACATCAAACCAAAATTTTGAAAACCAAGTAACTGGTGGCTGTGCATGTGGAAGTATTCGTTTTCGTATAAAAGGAGAATTAAGAGGCGTTGTTAATTGTCATTGTGATCCATGCCGTCACTGGACGGGTCACTTTATGGCCGGTACATCTGCTGAGATTGAAAATTTCACCTTTGAGTCTGACTCGACTCTAACT
>MDTE01089057.1_pt1 | contig 11180 bp, 8 predicted proteins | sample 811231 | NCBI WGS metagenome assembly MDTE01 (sample SAMN05326651, study PRJNA326480) | marine metagenome | isolation source: seawater | place: Indian Ocean: Red Sea | collected 2010 | reverse complement strand
TTTTGAATAATTTTCATAATATTGGTAGAGGTTTTTATCATATTCTTGTTTAAAGTAGTTAAGCCTTAAAAAGCCGCATTCTTTGCATTTAATTATTTCTTGATCGCTAATGAAGTATTTAGTTTTTTTGAATATATTTTTTTTGCATAGCTGACATGTAATCACGTTTAAAAATTTTTTTTAATTATAGCTTATTGATATAATTCAAACTAAAAGAATTCATAAATTAATAATCTACTTGAATGAGATTTGCCTTAAGGTGATATTTTTAATATATTAAACAAATATAAGACTTAAAATTGCTTGGAATTAATTTTCGTTGCGCTTTCTTCATTTATTTTAAATTTTCTTCTTGGAAGAATACTATCATTAAAAAAATTAGATATAACTTTAAGTTATATTTTTCATATTTTTCTAACGATTGTTAGTATAAACTTCGTGGAAGCGAGTGGAGGCGATTCTCAATTTTATTACTCTGCTTCTTTGATTGATTTCCATGGTTTAAATATGTACTTTGGAGGCAATTTTATAATAGATTTGGTAGCTATTTTTTCTCGTAATTTTGAATTTAGCTATGAAATTACAACTTTAATATTTTCGAGTATTGGTTTAAGCGGAATATTGATATTTGCAAAATTAATTAAAGATCTTCTAGTAGAATTACCAAAAAGATATAGATACATTTATTACTTAATATTATTTTCTCCATCACTACATTTTTGGTCTTCTTTAATAGGAAAAGATAATTTAAGTTTGTTTTTTATAAGTCTTATTTCAATATCCTTAATAAAAATATCTTTAAAAAGGCAATTTAATTATTTTTTTTTAGTAGCTCTTTCTTTGCTTGCTATTTTCTTGATAAGGCCTCATTTTGGTTTAATAATTATGGCAGGAATATCTATGAGTTTTCTTCTAGTTATTGTAAAAAAAACATTTTTGGGTTTATTAATGTTATTAACTATAGTACCCCTAGTTCTTTTTGGACTGGATTATCTTCTTGATTATATTCAATCTACATATCCATATAAAGGTAATATATTTGAGGTGCTATCAGGTATTTCAGAAGTATTTTCGAAAACAGAAGATAATACATTTCAATCTAATTATATGCCTATAATTTCTGAGCTTAACTATATGATTGCTCCATTACCCACTTTTAAAGGCGGTGTTTTAGCAATTATTTCGGGAATAGAATTAATTCCTTATTGTTTATTATTTTTTAAGCCGTTTTTTATTTCTATTAGAAATATTTTTAGCTTCAATATTTTAAAAATCTATAGATTTTTAAAAGCAAATCCTACAATAAGTTCTTTTTTCTTAATTTCATTAATTTTTACAATTGTATTATCGGCAACCTCCTACAATTTGGGTGTTGTTATTAGACAGAGAACTGTAATATCACCTTTTTACGTTATTTCATCAATAATTTATATACGAAAAATAAATGGACTCAAACTATTAGCATGAAAGGTTTAGAAATTCTTCCTAAATTATTTCAACTATTCTAACTATTTAATTTTGTTAGTATTAAAAATTTTCAATACCTTGAAGTAAAAAGTTTATTGAAAAGATAACTTTCAATGTGGTTAAATTTTAAATTCTTATCCAATTTCTAAACAATTGGACATGATTATATTTAAATACTATTAAATTTCAAAAATTGCTCTATGATATCTTCCTAACTAAAAAAAATTATAAATTTTTCTTTTCTAGCTATAAATGATTCTTTATAAAATAGTGAATGTTTTTTAAATCATTATATCTTTTTGTATTTATAATTCTTAGATATTATGAAATCGTAAATATATGATCTGATGTAAATAAATAGTGTATGTACTATTGCAACTCCTATACTTGAATATTTTGATGCTGCATAAGGCAATACTATAAAATATATAAAAATTAAAACAGATCCATATTTAGATTTTACTTTGATTTTACCAACACTGTTAATAAGAGTGTTTTGATAAATTAAATATATATTTGGTATTAAAGATAAACTCAAAAGTATTAATTCATAGGTGAAATTAGGGGATTCAATACTAAATAATTTCGTGATAATGGTTGTTAATAATGAAAAAGTAATTATATATATAAAAATTAAAGGAAAAATAACTTTCTTTTTGATTTTATTTACTATTAATATTACACTTTTGTATTTGCAATTTAATGATAGTTTGCTAATTCTTTTTAGATAAAGTTGTTGCCAGATAATGAAAAACAGTAAATGAGGAAAAGTGTAAATACTGTAAGCAAGAGCTAATGATGATGTGCTTATATTATCAAGAAATATTGATGAGACTGGAACTGTTAACGATAAGACTGCATGAAAGTTCATGTGATCAATTCCAAAATATAAATTTTGATTTTTATTCTCAAACCTTTTTGAAATCGATTTAATTTTTATTTTTTTAGATATATTTTTTAAATTTCTTACGACCAATAGTGACATAATGATGATTATTATTCCCATACAAAATCCCGTCTTGAATTTTGCGTTTATTATTAATTCATTAATATTATTAAGATTATTTCTGTAAAATAATAAAATAATTATTCCTAAAGATTTAATCCAAGGCTGCGATGAGAACCAAAGAATCTTGTAAACTGTATTGTTAGAAGCAATAAATTGACTTTGTATTAATTGTGATAAAGGTAAATAAAATACCAATACCGAGACAAGAAATAATGATGATAAGTTATTTAGTTTAAATATAAATATTCCACAAATAATTGACATTAATATATTAATTATTATTGGTTTTATAATTTTTTTAAAGTATGAAACAAAAATAAAAATGTTGTTTGTTTTTGAGTCTAAAGTTGTCAGCAAATATTGATTATCTATTCCTAATGTCGTCAATTGACCAAAGAAATTGCCATATGATATCAATGAGATAAAAATTCCTATACCATAAGAACCTAAAACTTTTAATAGGCTTAAATAAAAGATGCCTGTTCCTAAGAGATAAATAAAAATTGCGGTTGAACTAATTGCAATATTTTTATTCATCTAATTAGTCTAAATATCAATTGAAAAATAGTAAATTAAAACTTTTAGAAATTTATGAATACTATTATAGAATATTCTATTGTTTGTTATAAAATAAACTAATGCCTAATTTGAATTAGTTTGTACACATTTCTCAAATCATATTTTGATTTTGTTATAGCCATATTGATCCTCCTGTTAACAATTCCATTAAACATTTTGATAATTGTTTGCATTTTAATTTTTGAAGGCAAGCCAATATTCTTTAAGCAAAAAAGAGCAGGCCATAATGGCATGCCATTTTTAATCTATAAATACAGGTCTATGAATTATAAATGTGGAGCTGATGGAAAATTGCTTCCTGATAAAATGAGACTTACTCCAATTGGTAAATTTCTTAGAAATACATCCCTTGATGAAATTCCAAATTTAATAAATGTTATTCAAGGGAAAATGAGTATTGTAGGACCAAGGCCGCTCCCCATGAAATATAATAATCTTTTTTCAACACGGCAAATATCAAGACAACTTCATAGACCAGGTATCACTGGATTAGCTCAGGTTAAAGGGCGAAATTTACTTGGTTGGGAAGAAAGATTGGAACTTGATGCTATTTACATCGAAAAAATATCATTTTTTTTAGACTTAAATATCTTATTTGAAACTTTTTTTATTACTATAAGAAAAAAAGGTATCTCTTCAAAGACTTCTGCAACTATGGAAGAATTTAAGGGAAATTCTAAAAATTGAATTATTGATGACAAATTTACTAATACTTGGTTCTGGGGGACATGGAAGTGTTATTTCTGAACTCGCACTGCTAAGTAGTAAATATAATACAATTAAAATATTAGATGATAAATATTCACTTGATAAAACTTTATTTAATGATTTGAATTTACAAATAATTGGTAAACTTAGTGAACTCCATACAGACGAAATAAAAGAAAATTTTCAAGAGGCAATTGTTGCAATTGGTGAATCATCCAAAAGAATCAAATTAATAAAAGAATTGATAAGTAATGGGTATGAGATTCCAATTTTAAAACACCCAAGCTCAATTATTAGTCCATATTCTAAAATTGCTAGAGGTACAGTGATAATGGCTAATTCAGTTATTCAGGCAGGATGTGAAGTTGGTTTAGGATGTATTATCAATACAGGGGCGACACTGGATCATCATTCAAAAATTTCTGATGGAGTACATATTTGCCCAGGAGTTAACCTTGGTGGAAATGTTTTTATTGGTAATAACAGTTGGATAGGTATTGGATCATCAGTTATTCAGAAAGTAAATATTGGGGAATCAGTTATGATTGGCGCAGGTTCAGTAGTAGTTGATAGTGTAAGGTCTAACGTTACTGTTTATGGAAATCCTGCTAAAGAAAAATTGAGAAAGAGATGAAAAATCATATTAGAGAATTTCCTTCATGGCCTAGTTTTAATAAAAACCAAATTGAGAAAGTAGCTTCAATATTAAGAAGTGGGAAAGTAAATTATTTGACTGGTTCTGAAGGTAAAAACTTTGAAAAAGAATTTGCGGCATATTGTGAAACAAATTACGCTATTGCTTTGGCTAATGGAACTGTTGCATTAACTGCCGCATATGAAGCTATAGGTATCTTCCCGGGTGACGAAATAATAATGACGCCCCGAACATTTATAGCTACTGCATCTAGTGCGGTTTTATTGGGTGCCAAGCCAGTTTTTGCAGATATTGAAGAAGATTCTGGTTGTTTAGATGTGAATTCAGTTGAGAAATTGATTTCCTCAAAAACCAAAGCTATTTCAGTTGTTCATTTGGGAGGGTGGCCAGCTAATTTGAATGAACTTTGTAAATTAGCTAAATCATTTAATTTGAAATTAATAGAAGATTGCTCGCAAGCTCATGGGGCAAAAATAAATGGAAAAAGTGTGGGTAGTTTTGGTGAAATAGCAACTTGGAGCTTTTGCCAAGACAAAATAATTACAACTGGAGGGGAAGGAGGAATGATAACAACTTCAGATAAAACTTTATGGAATAAGATTTGGTCATATAAAGATCATGGTAAAGATTTTGAAACAGTCTTTAATAAGAAACATCCTCCAGGTTTTAGGTGGCTACATAAATCGTTTGGGACAAACTTTAGAATGACTGAGATGCAGAGTGCCATAGGAAGATATCAACTAAGCAAATTAGATGATTGGATTTCTTTAAGGGAGAGAAATAGCCTCATTCTCGCTAAAGGTTTATCAGATTTAGAGATTTTGAGAATCCCTTTACCAAAAGATAATATTAAATGTGCATGGTATAAATTTTATGTATATATTAGACCAGAGTTACTTAAAGAAGGGTGGACTAGAGATCGAATAATCGCTAATTTATCCAATCAGGGAATTCCAATCTTTTCAGGATCTTGTAGTGAAATATATCTAGAGTCATGTTTTACAAAAAATGGTTTAACCCCTAAAAAAAGACTTCCTGTAGCTAAAAGACTTGGTGAGACAAGCTTAATGTTTTTAGTACATCCGACTCTATCTGAATCTGATATGTTTTATATTTTAGAGAAGATTTACGATTGTATTAAGAAAGCTTCTAGTTAGATTAGAATACATTTAAAAAAGTGAAAGAAATAAATATTCAGCATCCAAATGTATTGTTCTCTATTGAGGTTTTAAAAAGAGATTTACTTTCAAGATTAATGGTTGCGGAGGAATTAACAAAGTCAGGCATAACATGCATATTTATTCCTCAATATATTTTAGTTAATTGCCTCAAGCAAAATGCTTTTAAATACTTTAGTCACTTAATGCTTAAAAGTTGTCAAGGTTTTATGTTTACTGAATATCTTAAAAAATATGAAAGAGAAAACTTAACAATTTCTTCTCTAGATGAAGAACTTTTTTCTGTAACAACTTCAGAGTACATTTCCTCAAGACATAATGAAATTGGATTAAGAAATGCAGATAAGATATTCTGTGCTAATCAGGAAGAATTTGATTGGTTAAATGATAACTATAGTGCTTTTTCTGAAAAATTCATTAAAACAGGAAATCCTAGATCAGATTTATTCTTTAATTGTTCTGAAAGTGATAAAAAAAAATCTAATCCTGATTTATTTTTTCTTTCAAGTTTCCCATCTTTAACAAGAAGTATGAGAGAAACGGAAATTACTGAAAGTTACAGAATTAAATACCGAAGTTCAAAAGATAGATCTTATAAAAATGAGTTATTTAATGAACTTAAAAGATTGATAGACATAAATGAGGAAGGCAAAAAATTACCTATAAAAAGAATGATTATGCGACCACATCCAAAAGATAATTTAAGAAGATTAAAAAGATTATGTAAATCAACGAATATATCAATTGAAGATTCCTTACTTGATGTTGTAAGTCATTGCAACAGGTATGATACAAGAATAATTCATTTTGGAAGTTCATCTTCTCTTGAATTATACGCAAAAAATATTAATTCAAATTTTGTTTATAGTAAAAAACTTCTTGAAAAATATAATCTGGTAATTCCTCATAAAATATACGAATGCTCGAATTGTATAAATATAGATAATAAGAATTTTTCTCAATTTCTTAATTTATTGGTACTAAATAAATCTAAAAATTTAAATTTTGAAAGTAATATCTCAAAATTAATTGCAGAGGAAATTATTGAACTTATCAAAAAAAAAAGAAATTTTAAAAATTCTGAACTTATCACGTTATCTTCTTTATTAAGCAAATTTAATCTTCTAAAAATTAGTTTTAAGACTCTTCTGGGCAAAAATAAATATGCATATACAAAATGTCGAAAATTAACAAAAAATGATAAAGAATTGCTTAAAGAAATCTTCCCAAATATTGATTTAAATTTTCTTGGAGAAATTATAATTGCAAAAAAAAACTTACACTAAATTATATTCTTTAAAAATTAATTCTTAAAGAAAAATTCTGATGAGAAGTAAGAAGATATTTTAATAATAGAATATGTAATGCAAATTAATTTATCAACAATAAAATCAATTTTTAAGAGAGTAATTTAAATTGTTTTATAATTTTGATTCACCCACAGAACTAGTATTACTGTTCATATTGTTAAAGGAAGTTTCAAAGCTATTACTAGATTTTTAAAATTAAGAATTTTGTTTATCTTTGATAGTTGTTTTTATGATTTTACCTTGGGAAAGTTCAATTACTTTATTACAACCTCTTATTGAACTTAATCTATGAGCAATCATTATTATTGTGAGATCAGGATTAGATTCTTCTATGGAAGCGATAACTTTGTCTTCTGTTTTATTGTCAAGAGCACTAGTGGCTTCATCAAGAACTAAAATTTGTGCCTTTTTATATAAAGCTCTTGCTATTCCAATACGTTGTCTTTGACCTCCACTTAATTGGATGCCTCTTTCTCCAACAAATGTTTCAAAGCCATCTTCACAACTTTGAATAAAAGAAAAAATTTGTGCTTTTTTTGAAGCTTCAATCACTAATTTTTTTTCTATTTTATTAATCGGTATTCCAAATGCTATATTTTCTAAGATTGAATTGTCAGACAAATATATATTTTGTGGTACATGAGCTATTATTGACTTCCATTTTTCAGGTAATTCATTATTTTTGTAATCATATAAGTCATTACCATCAATCAATAAATTTCCTTTTGAAGGTTTTAATAAACCCATTACTATGTCAACTAAGGTACTTTTACCGCTTCCAGTACTTCCAATTATTGCAATTTTGTCCCCTTTCTGAATTTTTAAATTTATGGAATTTAAAACGTTTTGTTTCTTATTCATATATTTAAAGTAAACATCTTTTAAGTGAATTAAATTTTTAAACTCTAATTCTTTTTTAAATTCTAAATTTTTGTTTAAATGTATTTTTTGATTTAGCATTTTTAATAATTTATAGATGTTGGCTTGGCAAGCTTTAATTCCTGCCCAACTCCCATAAATTTGTTGTAAAGCTGGTAACAATCTTTGGGAGCCTAAAGCAAATGCACCAAGGAGAGGGATTATTTCTTTAGAACTCCCTTTCTCTAATCTGAGTAAAAAGGCTAGAAATGTAATAAGAATTATCCCAATAGTCTCTAGTCCGTACCTTGGGAAAGCAGCAATAAATTGATTCTTAGCTCGATAAGATCTCATCCTTAAGTCGGCTTTGCGATATTTCTGAACATATATATTTTGTGTCCTATCCAAAATCACATCACGAATTGCACCTAAACCCTCTTGAAGGGACTTAAGCTGTTCTTTATTTGAATCTGCAACATTGAAACTATAAATAAATAATTTCTTTCTTGTTTTTAAAGCTATCGAAAAGTATGCGATTCCAAAAACAATAAGTGCACTAAGTGTAACTTTGAAATCGATAATTAATAAGGCTATTATTAATCCTAAACTTATTATGGTTGCTGTTGTGAGTTGTAAGAATAAATTAATCGCTACAACTGTTTGCTGAGTATGTGTAATGGTAGTAGTTATTATTGAGCTGCTATTATTTTTAACGTGAACTTCATAAGGTTGATTAAGGGTTAAGTTGTAGGCCTTACAACTAAGATCAGTACCAATTGAAGCGGCTAATCTTACGTTAAACCATAAATTCAATAACCTTATACTTCCTGCTAATATTGCGGAAAAGGCAAAAACAATTGTTAGCAAAAATAATACGCTTTCAGGTTTATTTGTTCCAAAAAAGTTTATAAAAGTTTGATAAAGTCTATTTTCTATAATGGTTTCGGGACTAACCAAAACAGTCAAAAAAGGGAGTAATGTAGTTAAAGTAAAAACTTCACCAACTGTACTCAGCAGCATAATAATTAGTAATAATTTTAATTGAGTTTTTCTTTTTTTACTTAAATGCTCCCAAATTTTTAAGAGTAAAATGAATGATTCGTTTTTGTTTTTACTTTTGGATAAACGTTGTTCCAATTTCTTATAAATTACACTTTTTGGTTATACTAATTTAAATTAAATAAGAAAAAAGTCAAATATACAAAACCTTTAAAATTAAAAAATCAATATTCAATAATAAGAGGGGATGTTATTATTATGTTTGATCGTGTTAATTAAGTATTTGAATAAACTTAATTCTAAATTTTTTCAATTTTTAATTTATTGAATTAATGAACAACTCCCAGGATATTAAAAAGAATAACGGTACAAATTTAATCTTAGATGATGAAATTGATTTTTTTGAACTATTCAAATCTATAAAGAGAAGGTGGAAGTTTGTAGCTGGTAGCTCCATAGCAGGAATAACAATTGCTTTATTTAATGTTTTTACGACCAAGCCTTTATATGAGGGTGAATTTAGGATAGTCCTTGAAGATGTCGAGAGTGGTGGCTTATCATCTTTGATTAGTCAATCCACTGGAGTCGAAGGCCTTCAATTAGGCTCAGTATTAAGCTCAAAAAATTCAATACAGACAGAGATCGAAATTCTTTATAGTTCTTCGGTTCTTAAACCAGTTTTTGAAAATTTGAAAAAACAAAAGAATTCTGACAAATTTAATAATACTTTATTTAAAAACTGGGTTAAAAAAGCAATATCTGTTGATTCAAAGAGAAAAACAACAATTTTGACAGTCAAATTTAGAGACAATCAAAAATCTGTAATTTTTCCTACAACTAAATTGATTTCTGAAAAATATCAAGAATATTCAAATGAAGGTCGACTAAAAGAATTAGATAATTTAATAAATTATTTAGATAATCAAGTTAAGATTTTTAAACCAATCGCACAGCAGAGTTCCCTTAAGGCTACTGAATTTGGTTTAAAACATAATCTTACTTTCCAAGATGGGTTACCAATTTCAGTAGGCAACCAAATAAATTCATCTGAATTTGGCGAGGCTGGTAGTTCAAAAGATCAAGAAGAGGATGCGACAAGAGTTCCATTAAGGGGGAATATTGAAACTGTCAGATCTGAAGTAAATCGAAAGATAATTGCATTAGAAAAGCAATTGATGGAAGCAAAAAATCAAGATATAGCAAATCATTATTTATTCGAATCGTTACCGAAAAGAAAAACAACTGAATCATATAGATCAAAATTAGCAGATATCGAATTAGAGATTCTTCAAAAAAGTAAAATATATAAATCAAATGACCCTACATTAAAAGAATTAAAGAGAAAAAAAGAAGATTTGGTTTCCTACTTGAATAGAGAGTTGATTCTTATAATTGAAAGTGAATTAAAACTATATGGATCGAAACTGCAGGCGACAAATGTGTCACCAGAGATTTTAAATAAACACAAAGAATTAACTCAAAAATCTCTCCGCGATGCTACTTTCTTATCTCAATTCGAAGATAAACTAGAAACTTTAAAATTTGAGAAAGCGAGAAATCCACTTCCTTGGAGATTAATATCCGATATCACAGTTTCAGAAAATCCTATTAGTCCTAGAAAAAAAAGAATGCTGGCTTATGGACTATTAACTGGATTTCTTGCAGGATTAATAATAGCTTTATATATAGATCAAAAAACAAAATTAGTTTTTAGTGAGAAGGAATTAATAAAAATATTTGGAAAGGAGCCACTTTATAAATTTTCTATAAATCAAAAAGATAATTGGGAGGACTCTTTAAATTTAATAAAAAGAAGATACCTTAAACAAACTTCTAAAATTGGATTAGTTCCTCTTGGAAAAATTAATGATGATTGGATCAAAAATTTTTATGAACAATTTAACAAATTAATTAATCCTGATAATATTATTTTCGATAGAAATCTTTTTAAGACTTGTGAATGCGATGTAATATTTATTATTACTCAAAAGGGAGTTAATAAAAGACCTGAATTAAGATATTTTTTAAAACAATTAGAAATTCAAGGAAACAAAACTGTTGAATGGTTTATCCTTGATAACGAAAATTCGCTCTAAAGAAAAATCAATTTTTTTAATGATAATTATGCAATTATATCAAATAAGTTTTTGTTAAAATGAGGTTTTTACTAACAGGTGGTGCAGGTTTTATTGGATCTCATACTTGTTTGGCATTATTAGAAAAGGGATATGAGGTTATTGTTGTCGATTCCTTCATAAATAGTTCAAAAAAATCCTTAGAAAGAGTACTAGAGATAATTCGCATGGGAGGTAAAAATTATAATGAAAGACTAGTCGTTGAAGAGGTTGATCTTAGAGATTTAAAAGCACTAAATAAGGTTTTCTTAAATGCTATTAATAATGGCAAAAAAATTGATG
>MDTE01181761.1_pt1 | contig 11181 bp, 7 predicted proteins | sample 811231 | NCBI WGS metagenome assembly MDTE01 (sample SAMN05326651, study PRJNA326480) | marine metagenome | isolation source: seawater | place: Indian Ocean: Red Sea | collected 2010 | reverse complement strand
GACCACCTCACACCTCCCTCCGAGGAAGAGGCTCGGGGACGGGACGCGCCGGTTCGAGACCAACCTGCCGTACGGGGAGTTCGCCGAGGTTCCCGAGGTGCACGTCGATCCGCTTGACTCGCCCGAGAAGCCCGAGAGGAATCCATTCTGGGAGCAGATCTTCCAGCATGCGCAGATGAGGTCGCCGAGCCCGCGGAAACGCAAGGGTAAGAAGGGACAGATCTCTTACAAGGGCTTCAGGCCCAGCTTCAACTTCCCGAAGGCGCTCGGGCCCAAGCGCGTGGGACGGTTCCTGCGCCAAAAGGTCGGGCAGGTTGGGCAGCTCGGCCGACGGCTCTTCCGGCCACCGCTTCACCTGCTGCAGTTCGCGGCGGTGCTCATCCTCAACGTCACCTACTCGGTCACGTACAACATTGGCGTTGAAACGTTCGGCGGGCTGCCGGGGCACGTCAGACAGCTGGCGAAGTGGCTCTGGGGTGCCTCGGAGAGGAAAGGGGAGGACCCGCACGAGCACCTCAAGAGTAAGCTGTTTCCAGAGGGGGTCCCACTCTCGCCCGGAAAAATCAAGCAGAAGATGCAGGATGGCTTGCACGGGCTGGGCAAAAACTCGCGCAAGCTAACTGGCATGGTGGTGGGCGGTATGCGACGCACGTGCAGCGGGTTCCAGTCGCAGGAGTTTCAGAACGAGCAGCGACGGGTGGACTTTTTCGTGAAGGAGGGGCGACGGTGTAACTCGATGTGCGACTCCGCCGGCGCCGTGGAGAACTTTCGACAGGCGGTCGCCATACGGCCGTCGGATCCCGACCTGCTCGTGTGCCTGTCCAAATCCCTCTCCGATCGGGTGTTCACGGAGGATGTCTTTCACAATCACCCGCTGGCGAGGGCCATCTCGAAGGAGGCTGCCGAGGTCAGTGAGCGTGCCATCGAGCTCAACCCGAAGTGCTCCGAGGCGCACCTGTGCCTGGGGGCGGCGCTCGGTCGGCTGTCCATGTGGAGCGACAACCGCGAGAAGGTCGAGCTCTCGGGGACCATCAAGGAGCGGTGCGAGGAGGCCATCCGGCTGGATCCCACCTCGGACCTGGCGCTTCACGTGCTGGGGAGGTACCAGCACCAGATGGCCAACCTGGGACGGATCGTGCGAGCGCTGGTGCGGGTCATGTACGGGGGCAAGCTCGAGCCAGGAACGCTCGAGGAGGCTGAGGCTTTGTTCAGGCGGGCCGTCGAGATCGCGCCCAAGCGCCTGATTCACAGGGTTGAGCTGGGTAAGCTGCTGCTGGACACGCAGCGCAAGGATGAGGCGCGCGACCAGCTCAGGCTCGCAATGACGTTGCCCAGGGAGGACATCAACTCGGAGCACGAGCGGAGGGACGCGGCCGAGCTCCTCAAAAAGCACTGGGGGGAGAAGGTTGTGATTCCGACGTTTACGGATCCTCCTCCGACGCCGCCGCCGAGGCTGAGCAGTGTCTCCCGCAGGAGCTCGTTTGACACAAGCGGCCGCAGGAGCTTTGACGACGTCAGGGAGAATCCCTTCCTGACCAGGGCCGCGCAGCAGGCTGCCGCGGCCTGACCATTCTATTATTCTTTATGTATCATAGCCAGGGCAAGACTTGTGTAATATCCAGCTCGCCTAATATCCGATCGCATCGGATCAACGCGTCAAAGTCGTGCGCGGAGTTCACTCTCGGCCCAAAGCAGTTGAATCACAGCAGACGGATCTAAAATCGTGTCGACCTCAGATTGCCTCCGCACGCGGGGCGGACACGTGTTCGAGGCGCTTCGCCCGCGCGATGCTCATCGCCTTTCTCCTCGTGATACTCGCCGCGTCGACGGGGGCGGCGCGCGAGTCCCGCGAGACCTTCCAAGAGGAGGCACTCGTTCGCCCGCTCCCCGATGGGCGGATCGCGTTCGTCGCTCACTTCCGGCAGGAGACGTCGCTCGCGGCGCGGCACCACGAGTCGTTTCCCAAGGCGATCGCGCAGATCGCGCGCGCCACGGGGGTGGCCGACGCGGAGCTGTCGTTCACGCAGGGCCGATGGATGTACCGCCGGTGGGGACGACCCCCGGTCGGGGCCAAGCCAATCGGCGCCGAGCTCTGGGCGGCGCTCGCAGCCGAGTCCGACGAGGTCGCCGACGAGGGCTGGGCGAACCTGACGGCCATGTTCGGCGGGCAGTTTTGCGCCTCACTGAGCGCCCTGCGCGGCGAGCAGGTCGTGGTGGAGCCCGCGCTGGTGTTCCGCCCGTGGGACGGCTCCGCCCGCGTCGATCGCGATGGCATCTCGTCCGACAACAGGCGCAGGTACGGATCGCTCCCGGCGGAGGCTGTCTGCACCGAGAACCTTACGCCGTGGCTCAAGCTCCTCCCGTGCAGGGACCGCGCGGGTATCGCCGCCCTGCTCGGGTCCAGATCATCCGTCTTCGGCGCCGAGTACGTCTCGTTCACGGCGCGCGTTCGGGTCAGGGGCGACGCGCTGGAGCTGACGCAGTCGGCCACGCTCGTCGTGGACGCCAACAAAATCGAGAGGGAACCGGAGGGGGGCCATCGGCTGACCTCCCTGCTCGGGGTCGATCGGGGAGGAGGCGCGAACGGGATCCGGGCGTGCGCCGCGGCGATGTCCACGGCCGTGCACGTGCAGACGAAGGGAGGGACCGCGTTTGCGTTCGGGGGGAGGAGGGTCGACACGGCTGTCACCGCCGACGACGCGTCGAGACCCGCCGCGCGGCACCATCGCGCCGGCGGGCTCTCGTGGGACGTGTCGGCGGCGGAAGATTTCGACGTGGCGGTGCGTCCGGGGGATGGGGACGAGGGGACCGTCGCGCCGGAGCTGTACGCCGAGCGGGTGGTGACAGGCAGCGGGTACCACCGCGGGGGGATATCCATCGAGCTGAGGCGGCCGGAGGGTTCAAAGTCGGCGAGCGGGACTCGCGCGCGGCTGTTCCAGACCCTTCCGTGGTACGTGCGCGTGTTCATCCACACGCTCGCCGTGGAGATTGACGGCGTCCCCGTCCCCGTGCCCACGTCCGGGGCGGACGTTGGGGCTAACGGTGGTGCGGTGGAGGCGTTGCGGTGGGTTCCCGGCGTGGACAGGCGGCGGCCGTCGACGATGGAGCTCCAGGTGCTGATGCCGGCGTCGGCGTCGGTGGCGAGGATATCGTTCAAGTTCGAGAAAGCCTTCCTTCGCATCAGCGAGTTCCCGCCGGACGCCAACCGGGGGTTCGACCTGCCCGCGGCGCTCCTCTCCCTGCCGCCCGTCTCGCCCCGGGACGGGCACGAGTTCGGGGAGTCGCGCCTCCTGGACCTGGTCGAGGGCGTCGCGTCCAAGGTCGGGGACACACACTCGGAGGGGGTGTACATGCAGGGCGCGCTCCTCACGCTTCCCACGCCGGACTTCTCCATGCCGTTCAACGTCACGACGATGGTGTGCACGCTCATGTCGCTGCTCGCCGGTGCGCTGCTCACGACGCTGACGCGAAGGCCGGGTTGGGAGGGTTTCAGCAAGCTCAAAGCGGAGCAGCGAAAGCGGCTCAAGTCGCTGGAGAAGGAGGCGAGGAAGGCCCGGTCGGGTAAGTCGGAGTGACGGCGCCGACGAGTGGCGCGCTTTCTCACGCATTCACAGATATTTTCATACGACACGACGCTACTGGCGCTTACTCTTGGGCTTGGCCGGCGGGTGGGTGTTGTGCGCCCAGACGCAGCTCACCACCAGCACCAGCGCCACGAGGGTCCTCGTCTCCAGCCATCTGCCCTCCTGGACGCCCTGCGCCAAACCCGTCAGCACCAAGCCACCAACGATCGCGAACCCCTTCGCTATTCCCCCCAGGTTTTTCGTCACCTGCCCCACGCACATTCCGCCGAACGCCGACGCGAACACCGGGATCAGAGTGCGCACGTCCCAGCCCCGGAATAAAACCGTCGGGTCTTCGGCGATGAGACCAGCCTGCGACACGAGCAGGGCCGGGATAGCGACGAACGCCATCTCCAGCGTGAAAACGTGGGCAGGGGTCCCGATGCGCTGCATGGCGTATTGGCACGCCGCGGAGGCCATGCCGGAGAGGGCGCTCGCGACGATCACGGCGGCGACGCCGACGGCCAGCTCGGCGTCTGACGATGATGACTTACCCTTGGACGATGACCCGCCGTCGCCGCCGCCGTCTTGGAGCATCACGCCAGCGACGAGTAATCCCGCGAGCGCGACCATCTGCACGACGCTCTGCTTGGTCCCGAACAGGAGGTACAGGCACAGCGCGGTTGACACCAGCTTCGACTGGTTGAGGCAGTTGAAAGTGATGCTGTCCATGCTCTGGTACCCAAACATCAGCAGGTAGTTCTGCGCCGCGTATATCAGCGACGGGATCACCGCGAACGCCGCACCTCTTGGATTCCATCCCGCGAAGTTCGACGCGAGGCTGCCGTCGAGGAGCATGCCGACGACGCCGATGAGGACCTTGGCCAGCTCGGTGCCGAGCACGAGCGAAACCTTGTTGACCCCGTCGGCGATGAACACCTTGAGGAACGGCTGCAGGCCGTACTGTGCAGCGAGGAGCAGGCAGAAAACATAGCCGGTCCTCTTGGAGGCGGAGCTGGCCGCGCGCTTCGCGCGTCGCGTCGCCACCATGGTCACCCGGTCCTGGGCAGGCGCGTCGTGTCAGTGTTAACCTAAACACGACCGTTTGCCGGACGTTTTCCGGTTCGACTGTTTTTGAAATAGCAAGACCTTCACCTGATCCAGAGGGTTTTCTGTTGGAAATGTATCCCTATTCATGCTTACTGTTCTATGACTTTTGTTTGTCTATTGTGTTTCGATTTTTAGCAAAAGAATCTGGGTGGTTCAAGCGGACCAGCCAGTGGAACCAGCGTGATCCGCACAGTCGCAGGGCGCACGCTTAGCGCGACAGGAGGCACATTCGCGAGACTGCACTCGCGTGAGCGTCCAGCGCACAGGTTCTTCAACCCGCGCGCCCGAGTTCGCGTCCCCCGTCTCGTTCGCGGAAGGCGGCAGACAACGCAGGGACCGCCCGAGAAGGAAAGGACGAAGGGTCGTCGAACCGTCGAAAACAGGCAGAGATGGCTTCCGCCTCCAGCGCGCTTCCGCGCCGCATCATCAAGGTGAGCCCCGCCTCTCGAACGTCCACGAAGTATTCGGGCGAAATGTCGCCGCTCGATGGGTCGGGGCGCGTCGCGTGACCCGATCCCGGGCGCGGAACCCCCCGCGCCCCGAGTCCGCGTTAAAATAAGCAAGAGACGGATCTGCCCGCGTCGTTTGCGGATCACGGGCGCTCGTCCGCCGCTTCTCCGCCCACGACCCCGCATGAACCCTTCACGACCGTCTCCTGACAATCCTCGAACCCACCCGACGAACGCACCGCCCGCGCAGGAAACCCAGCGCCTCCTGTCCGAGCCCGCGCCCGGCATCAGCGCTCAGCCCCAGGAGGATAACCTGAGGCACTTCTCGGTGATGATCCGGGGTCCGCAGGATTCGCCGTACGAGGGGGGCGTGTTCGAGCTGGAGCTCTTCCTCCCCGAGGAGTACCCGATGGCGGCACCCAAGGTTCGCTTCCTGACGAAGATCTACCACCCGAACATAGACACCCTGGGCCGCATCTGCCTGGACATCCTCAAGGACAAGTGGTCCCCGGCGCTGCAGATTCGCACCGTGCTGCTGTCCATCCAGGCGCTCCTCTCGGCGCCCAACCCGGACGATCCCCTGTCCGAGAAGATCGCCAAGGCTTGGAAGGACAACGAGGCGGAGGCGATCAAGACGGCGAAGGAGTGGACGCAGAGGTTCGCCATCAAGAACTGAGCACGAGAGCGACGAGGGTGGGTGCGGTTGAGTGAGGAAAACGATCGTCTGAAGAAGGCGGGGACGACGCGCGAGCGCGTAGCCGTGTTCCAACTTGCGAATTGAATTCGACCGATTTTTGCATGCTACACCTACGACCCGGCCTCCCCATCCTCCTCCGCCGCGTCCTCCGCCTCCATCTGGGCGATGATCCTCGCGCGTTCCTGCGCTCTCCGCATCTTGTCCAGCACCACGCTCTCGTAATCTCCCCCGCCGCCGATGCCGCGGCCCGCCCCTCCGCCTCCTCCGCCTCCCGGGAACAGCCCTCCCGCCCCTCCGCCGCTCGCCGCCGCGACATCCCCCGGAAACAGCGACGTCCTCCCCGCGCCCCCCGGAAACAGGGCGCCGCCGCCGGCGTTGGCGGCTCCGGGGAAGAGGGGCTTGTTGGCGGCTCCGGGGAAGAGGGGCTCGGCCGGGCGAGGAGCGCTCGCCGGCTTGAACTTCGCGGCGGGTTCCGGTGCTGGCGTCGGCCGTTTCGTCGCGGTCTGCGGCCTGCTATCCATCCCGCTCGACCCGAACGCGGGCCCCCGGGGCTCCGTCGCGGCGCGGACCGCGAGCAAAGGGTTGGCGGCGTCGCCGCACTGCGCCCCACCGGCGCGCTCCGCCTGCGCCGCGTCGGCAAACACCACGAGGGCGCTTCCCTTTCGTCTCTTTCCGTCCCTGATCACCACGTCCTCCACCGTCCCGAAGGCGTCGAATATCTCCCTGAGTCTGGACGCGGCGTAATCCGAGATGTCCTTGCGCCACACCACCTTGAGGGTCCGGTACATGTGCTCCGGGACTTCGACTGCAGAGGCTTTTTTGTCCTCGCCTTTTCGTGCACCGTCTCCGTGCGCGCTCCTTCCGTTGGCGTCGGCGCCGGTGCCCGTCGTCGCCTCGGCGTCGTACCCCTTTCTTCGCGTCGCGAAAGTCTTGCGGAGCCTCGCGAGCTCCTGCTGCAGCCGATCCTTCGCCTCCTCCTCCTCGTTCCTCCCGCGCTCCGCCGCCCGCTCCCGCCGCTCGAGATCCTCCCTCATCTTCCGCCGCTTGGCATCCTGCGACTCGTGCCGTTGCCTCGTCGCCTGCCTCGCCTTCGCGAGGTTCTCCAGAGCCGCCCTCGCCTCAGGATCCAGCAGGATGTCGTACGCCTTCTGAAGCTGGTCGAACTCTTGCTGCGCGCGCTCCCGCTCCGAGTCCTTACGCTTGTCGGGGTGCAGCTTCAGAGCCAACTTTCGATACGCCTTCTTGATCTCGGCATCGGTCAGGTTGGGCTTGGGATCTATGCCCAGGACCCTGTACGGGTCAACCTCCGCCATGTTCTCCATCGCGATGGAACGTTGGGGGTGGATCGCCGGCCCACCGGCCTTCTTCTTCTCCTCCTCCTCCCGGCCGCCGCCAAAGCGGGTCGTCGTGTGAACGAAATTCGCGACTCGGTCGCCACTGTTTATCTCGGGTGCCGATGCTGGTGCCGGTCAATCGAGGGCTCGAAAGGCAGCCCGCTTTCAACTCGGCGACGGTTCATCGCGCACCACCGGTCGTGCCGCGCTGGCGCGTTGGAACGCCTGTGATTGGCCAAGAGAATTGTTTATCCACCAGTCGTTGCCGTCCCTCGTGATCACTGCCTCACGACGCGCTCCGTCGTGTGCTCGTCGAGTGATTCGCGTTAACCGGCGCGTCACCATGTCGGTCGTCGCCTCCTCCGTCGCGAACCTCAAGCCCGCGGCGCGCGTCTCGCCCCGCGTCGCGTCCCGCCGTTCACCCCTCACCGTTCGCAACGCCACCATCGGCGACAAGTTCGGCGACGCCGCGAACAAGCTCAAGAAGTCCATCCCCAACGTCAAGCTCCCGGACGTTCCCAACGTCAAGCTCCCGGACGTCAAGGTCCCGGTGCCCGGCGAGAAGCGATCGCCAGGGTACGTCCCCGCTGGCACCGGCGAGAAGCTCTACGTCGGGCAGGGGAAGTACATCGAGGCGGACAAGGACGGCTTCGTCCAGAAAACCGGACGCGACTCTCAGCTCGTGGGAGGTTTCGCGGGCGGCGAGAAGGGCTTCTGGAAGTACCGCGAGATCCTCGAGGAGGACCCGACGATCGTCAAGAAGAAGGAGACAAAGATCCCGGGCGTTCGCAAGGGTACCAAGGAGGTCAACCTCGCGAAGGATTTCGGGGGACTCGCGGGAGGCTTTCCCGGCGGCGAGGTCGGCGTCAAGGCGTACAACGCCACCGGGAACATTCCCACCCGGGACGCGCCCCCGACGATCGGCTGGGGTCCCCCGGTGCTGCTCCTCGCCGCCATCGGAGCCGCGGGCTACTACCTGAACCCCGGGGATCCGGTGGAGGAGTTCAACACAGCCGTGTCCAGCGTGGAGGGCGCCAAGGCTACCATCGACGCGTCGCTGTCGCCGGAGCAGGAGAACCTGGTGTTGGAGGGTGCCGGCGTCGCGCTCGCGGTCCTCGTCGGGTCTTCCGTCGTGGGTAGCGCGGTGAAGAAGGTCGGGGAGGGACTCGGGAACGTCCTCAAGACCGGACTGCTCGGAGCAGCCGCGCTCGGGGTGGCTGGTAAGATTTTGGAAATCTGGTAAAACAACAGGCGGAAGCCGCGCTTTTTTCGCTAAATAACGAGAGTAGTCACCTCATACACACACCTCGTCCTCCTCGGTCGTCGAGGCGCCGCTGTATCGGGTCGTGGTCTGAGCGACCCACGATCTGGACTTTGGCGCCATGCCTCCCAAGAAGAAGGAGTCGCACGCCAAGCGCATGGCCGCGCAGGTGAGACAGCACTCGGAATAGAAATACGCGGCGGCGGCGGTGCCGTAGATGTGGCCGTGCCCTGACCTTCACGCGCTTCGCTTTGGCCCTACCGCTGACCGTCCTCGACCCTGCTCCCGTTCAAACTACAGATGAAGAAGCGCCAGGAGGGTAACAAGACGAGCGGCGTACGCGAGGCCGCGCAGGTCGCCAACAAGAGCGACGGTCGCATCGACGCGCGCGAGGGGATGGCCACCACCGTGTTCACCGTCGAGTCCCTCGGCCTCAAGAGCACCTACACCGGGCCGACGAAGAAGAAGGGCAAGGGCAAGCAGGGGACGTACAGGCGCGCGGCGACGACCGTTCTCGCGGGTGAGGCCAAGTACGACGTCGAGCGCAGGGTACGGGACGCGCGGCGCGCGCTTTGCTCCGATCCCCCCGCGTTTGAGGAGATGCGTTGCGCCGACTTTGACCTGACCCGCGGTGCGGTGACCTTGATGCCCGCCAGGCCCAAGTGGGACTACGAGCTCAAGCGCGGTAAACTCCACTCCCGCGAGCGCAAGGCGTTCGTCCGGTGGATCTCCGGCGTGAAGACGCGGCTGAGGGAGGAGGGCAAGGGGTACGCGCCCGCGTTTGAGCAGAACATCGAGGTGTGGCGCCAGCTGTGGCGCGTCCTCGAGAGGGCTGACGTGGCCGTGCTCGTCGTGGACGCGCGGCACCCGCTGTTGCACACCCCGCCCGCGTTGTACGCCCACGTCGCCAGGAGGCTCCGCAAACCCCTCGTGCTCGTGCTGAACAAGGTGGACGCCATCCCGAGGAGGGCGGCGGAGGAGTGGGGCCAGCACCTCCTCGCCGCGTTGCCGGGTGTGGACGACGTGGTGGGGTTCACGTCCAAGGACGGCGGCGGCGGGGTGGGCGGGCAGAAGGAGGTGAGGAAGCGCATAGGCATGCCCGCGGAGGGTACGACGGGCGGCGCCGGGGAGAAAGTCTCGAGGCGGGAGCGCGCTTTGGACTCGAAACTGGCGGATGCGCACCTGCTCCTGCTCAGCGACGACGAGGACGACTCTGGAGCCGACTCTGACCCGTACGCGTCCGAATCCGACGCCGAGGACGTCGCGAACGATGAAGCGACCGGCGGAGGCATGGAGATGCCGTGGAAACTCCGCGTTGGAACCAACGCGCTGCTCCGCGTGTGCACGCGACTCGCCGCTAAGGGTAAGCGGGTGGCGGTGAAAAAAGCGGAGGCGGCTGCGGAAGCTGCGGCGGCCGCCGCGGAGGATGCCGCCGAGGAGACCGAGGCCAAGGCGGCCGCGAGAGAGCGACCGAGGGAGGAGTACGAGGATCAGTACGGGGATTCTGACGATGACGAGCACGACGACGAAGTGGCCGCCGCTGCGCTGCAGGCTGAGGAGGAGGAGGCGACCGCGGCTAAGGAAGGGAGGGTCATGATCGGCTTGGTGGGCCACCCCAACGTGGGGAAATCCTCGATGGTGAACTACATACTGGGGCGTAAAGCCGTCAGCGTCAAGGCCACCCCGGGACACACCAAGACGCTGCAGACGCTCATCCTGGACGACGACACGTGCCTCTGCGACTCACCCGGCCTGGTGTTTCCCAGGATAGACATTGGCCTGGCGGAACAGATCATCGGCGGGTTGGTCCCGCTGCCGATTGTGAGGGAGCCCTACAGCGCCGTGCGCTGGCTCGCCGAGCTAAAGGAACGCACGGGCGCCAGGTGGTTGGCGATGGCCGCAGATGACTCCATGTCCCACCAGGACAAGGCCCTGGCCAACGCTCTCGCCGCGACGGTCGATAAGGCTCTCAAGATCCCCCCGCTCGCGGAGTTTGACCCGGAGATTTTACAAATCACGGGTGCGGAGGACGTCCTCAACGAGACGCTCCCGTGGTCCCCGATGTCGCTCCTGCACCAGTACGCCAAAGTGCGGGGTTTCGCACACAGGGGCGGCGACCCCGACGAGCACACCGCGGGCCAGACGGTGCTATCCCTGGTCCTCGAAGGCAGGCTCCCCTACGCGGTGCCGCCCCCCGAGGGTGCGCCCGTCGCGGGAGTTCACGTCGGCGCCGACGGCCGGCCGGTGACGCACGCCTTCGACAAGTACGCCGACTCGGAAGCCGTGGTGGCCGCGGGCGGTGACGTGTCCGACGAGGAGATTCCCGACGACGACGACGACGACGACGACGACGAGGACCAGGTGATCAACCCGTTCCGGCTCTTGGGTATCGACGCGGAGGGGGAGTCGCAGTACGGATCGGGCGACATCGACGACGGCGGCGCGGGTCGGTTCAAGATGAAGGGGCTGGACGGGAAGGGCGCGGCCGCAAGCTACTTCGGGCGGGGCGGCGGTGGGGGCATGGCGTCGATGTTTCTCACGGAGGATGACCTCAAGGAGAGCAAGAAGGGGACGCGCACGAAGAAGGGGCGATAGAGAGAACAGACTTTTGGACGAGTAAAAGTTACAGCCCGTAAGATTACCTGCCCCCCAAACTGCCAAACTGCCGTACCTCATCATAACCGGTAACTCGTAAAACTTGGCGAAGCTCAATCCGACCGTTTTCAGAGGTGTAGACCGTGACGAATTCGCGGGGTTGACCGGGAGG
>MDTE01010753.1_pt1 | contig 11181 bp, 9 predicted proteins | sample 811231 | NCBI WGS metagenome assembly MDTE01 (sample SAMN05326651, study PRJNA326480) | marine metagenome | isolation source: seawater | place: Indian Ocean: Red Sea | collected 2010 | reverse complement strand
TTAAAAGCAATTGGAATCTCATTTAGATAATAATCCAAAGAAGAACCAAAATGCATTCCTGGCCCAGCATATTTTTCATCTTGCAAATCAGTTATACCTAATGGCAAATCAATGTTATAAACATCCAGATCTTGATCAAGATCTGTAGCAAGGTTGAAGTTTACACCGCCATCAAGTGTCAGATGAAGGTTTTCTGGAAAAAAATATAATATGGGTCTTAAGTCAATATTTGCAAATGCCCCAATTTGTGCAGCTTTCAAAGATCCCAAATGATTTGCCTCATAGCTAAATGTCATAAATCTTAAACCTGGGGAAATATCTATTGGCCCTACAGGATAATATGGAAATTGTATATTGAGACCTACATTTGGCCCCATTTTAGACATTTGCCCGGATTCTACATCTTTTAATGAATTTGCAGCAAATAAAGGAATACCACCAATTAATGAAAAGTTAGAATAATTCCAAGGTTTTTTAGGATCATTTATAGCCTGAAATTCTCCTTCAAGATCAATATGTTCATAATAATCTTTTTGACTTGCATCTGCCATCCAATCATCATTGTTTGGAGTAAATGTACCACCTTGATAAAAATATTCTACATTGCTATTTAAAACTGGTACCATGCCATTTTCCATGTTTAAAGAATCTATATTACCAACTAACACACCTTCGGGAGTATCTAATCCAACAGGAATTATATAAACCGAGGATTCGTCTACTTTGGTGACTTTTCCTATTACGTATGTTCCATCATAGAAAACTATTTTCCCATGGAGCGCTAGCAGATTACTTAGGAAAATAAAAAAAACAAAACCTCTAAATGTATTTTTCATAAAGTCTTTCATCTAATTAAAAAAGAATTAATAACATAAAATATATATTTGAATAGAACTCCGCATTTAGTAGCCTAATAAAGACATTAATAATATTAATTCAGGTAAAAGAACTAATGCAACAGTAAAGTCAATTTAATATTTATATTTTTTTTTTAAATTGCATCAATAGTAAACTAATTTTCTTAACCTTTTTATAAAGAATTATGGGACTTTTTTATGATTACCTTTTTTAAAATTATAATTATTACAATATTCTTCAACATGACACTATTTGCGCATTGCCAAATTCCTTGTGGAATTTATTCAGATGCTATGCAAATCATTCAAATTAAGGAAGATTTACAAACTATTGAAAAATCAAATACTATGATAAAAAAACTTTCAGGTAAATCTGACCCTCAATCATTGAACCAAGTAAACAGATGGATTTTTTCTAAAGAAGAGCATGCCCAAAATATTCAAAACATTATTTCTCAGTATTTTTTAACTCAAAGAATAAAACAAAGTTCTGCTAATTATGAAAATGAGCTAATCACTTTACATCAGCTACTTGTTTCAATTATGAAATGTAAACAAAATGTAAGCACCGAAAATGTAAAAAATTCAAATAAACTTTTAGACAGCTTTTCTAAATATTTTTTTGATGAACATGGTTTGAAACATCTTAAGGACCTCGACAACCTAAATTAAATATACACTTACCATGATGAGTTATGATTATTTTTCTATTATGAATTAACTCTGAATGGATATCTTTTTTGTTAAAACTGTTTCTTAATGCTAAGACGTAAAAAAGGATTTTTTTATTAACTTTGAAAAATAAAGTCAGAAACATCATTTACAAAACAAAAAGAAAAATTTATCAACTCCCAAAAAATTATCTAACAAATATATTCTGGGAAGAAAATATAGATAACATGTATTACGGGCATTATGATATTTTTAAGGCATATACTAATACTTTACTACCTTTCAAAATAAATGGTGAGCTACAGCACGGTTGGTCAGCGAAAAGTGGAATAACATCTGCTGATTTAGAATCTAAAATTGAAAAATTAAAAAATGCTAGATACTATGTATTTAATAAAAGAAATCGAGAATTTGCATTTGAAAAAGGTTATAGGAATGTTGTAGCAATTGGTGCACCTTTCATTTACATAAAAAATTTTAAAAAATACTTTTCCAAACAAGAAACTAAAAGCTTAATACTCTTTCCTACTCACACTCATGAATACATGAAAAAAACAGATCTATTTAGATGTTATAGTGAATACCTTGATGAAATAAGTAAAATATCAAATAATTTTGGTAAAATTACAGTCTCATTATTCTGGAGAGAGTTCTCAAATAAAAATATTTTAAAATTATTTAATAAATCTGGTATTTCCGTAATAACAATGGGGCCTAGGGATAAAAATCCTAATTTTTTAATCAATTTTATAAAAGAAGTAAGTAAGCATGAATATATTTCTTCGGATAATTTTTGTAGTGCTTTATTTTATGGTCTGTTCATGAAGAAAAAAGCATTTATTTTTGGTGATGCCATAAAAAATTCAAAAATATTTAATTTTAGCAACTATGATCTAATTCTCGAATATTTTTCTAGTAAATACCCTGAGCTTATTTGGAATAACTTTGATCATGCTAATCACAGTAAGATTGCTGAAAAAGAGCTAGGATTAAGATTCAAACTTGATCCTAAGAAAGTGAAAAAATTGTTTGATTGGAAATTTTATTGATTAATAGTAAATCCTTAACAATACAATTTGCTAGAACCATAAAACTGAAATAAATAATTTTTAAATAATCTATGGACTATGATAATGCAAAATGAAAAAAGACTTAAAATCAAGAATTCTTTTGATGGCAACCTTGTTTATGGAGCTAAAGATTTTAATAAAGCAACAGGTAGAGATATTCATGTCAAAAATAGAGAAAATAGTATTATAAACAAGTTTTCTGATCCAAATACCGGTAAACTAAGAACAGATCTCTCCAAAGAAAGAACTTGTCCAATTTGTAGATATGATGACAAAATTTTGTTATTCAATAAAGATGGCTTTGATCACTTCCAATGTAAAAACTGCAGTTTAGTCTATGTAAATCCTATTTTAAAAGATGAAATACTCCATAATCATTATCTTAATGATGAATCCTATCATAATGTTTTAACTAATGAAACTGAGATTTATTTAGATAAAATACGCTTTAACTATTGCCTAAATATTATTGAAAGTTATACTAAAATAGGATCAATTTTGGATATTGGTGCCGGGCCTGGTATTTTCGTTGAAGTTGCAAAAGAAAGAGGTTGGCATCCAGTAGCTGTTGAATTTAATAAATATTGCACTAAAAGAATCGAGTCTTTAGGAATTCAATGCTTTGATAAACCTATCGAAAAGATTCAAATAGACGAAGAATCTTTTAATTGTATTACATTATGGGCTGTTTTAGAGCATCTACAAAACCCAAAAAAAATACTTAAAGAAATCTATAAATTATTAAAACCAAATGGGGTTTTGCTTATACTTGTACCCAATGTTGATAGTTTAGCTTCGAGGATTATGCATCAGGACTGTGGAACATTTGGAGGTGATACGCACATAAATTTTTTTAATAAGGATACTTTGGTAAACATACAAAAGTTATGTGGATTTAAAACACTGGAAATTGAAACCGTATTCTCTGAGATTAATACCATCAGTAACTATTTAAATTATAATCATCCATACCTTGGTGATAATAAGGGATTTAACTTTGAATTCTTAAATCCTAAATACATACATGAAAATTATTTAGGATACTGTTTAGTATCCTATTCAAAGAAGCTTATTTAGCATGAGAATTTGATCTACGTATAGGTTTTTAAATAGGAAAAAAGAAAGCTATCAAACTTAATTACTTAATATTTCCATAAGAAAAAGATGGTTTATTAAAAATAGTTTACTTTATTTTCAAAAACTTTCAAGAAATATTTTTGAATTAATAAAATTGAAAATGAACTTGCTCTCGCTGTTTTTGAAATTATTCTTTTTAATAAGAGATTTAACTTTTTCTTTTTTTATAATTTCAAATATCGGACTATCTGCAAAAATATAATCTAAAAAAATTTTATCGTCAAAGTTAAATACAGAATGAATTGAAGCATTAAAGCCTACCTTTTTCCGGTCTAACCTTACCTTTTCATTTAAAATATTTTCTACTGATTTTCTAAGAATATATTTTGAATATCCTTTTCTAATAAAATGTTTTGTAGGTATTGAGTGACAAAATTCAACAAGGTTGACATCAAGAAATGGGCTACGATTTTCAATTGAATACATCATAGAATTTAAGTCGTCTTCATGTAGGATCACGGGTGTTATTTCGTGCATTAGCTCATTAAGCATCCTATTTCTTAATAAAGATTTTGTATAGTTAACCTCATTATTTATAAATGAGTATTGATCTTTTAAGAATCTTAAGAATACTTCACTATTTAGATGAATATGTTTACGCATTTTTTGATTTTTAAAATATAGTTTAGGGTTTTTTAGATAAGGATTTCTTATGTAAGGTAATATATACTTTTCCCAAATTTTTAAATTATCCTCCAAAGATTGATTGTTTTTTGTATCGTAGAAAAACAAATTAAAGTGATCGTAGTACCCAGTAAATATTTCATCTGCCGAGGTTCCAGAAATAGATACTTTAAATCCATTTTCCTTTATTTTTTCTGAAAGCATTGAATGTATCAAATATGAAATAGTTGAAATAGGTGCATCATGATAATGAATTAAATTTTTCAGTCTGGAAATCATATTAGTATAATTAAGATTAATCAAAAAATGATCACAGTTTAAATCTTTGATTGTTGCTTTTATATTATCAAGTTCATTGTATCTTTTATCTTCATCAATTATTGAAAATGTCACAACATCATGATTAAAACAAAATTTTGATATTGACGCTAATGAAGATGAATCAACACCACCGCTCAGACAAAAGGCTATCGGGACATCTGATTGAAGTCTTAACCTCATACTTTCCAAAAGATAATGTTTAGTACCTTCCACGGCTTCATCAAAACTCATGTTTGAATCTTCCTTTATTTTTGGGAACCAATATTTTTTTTTCCTTAAATTATTATTTTCATATATGAGGTTTGTTGAATTCTCCACCTTCAATATTTTTTTAAAGTATGTATCATTATCATTGTTATTTAAAAATTTATAACCATAAACTAAATATCGAGATAAATATTCATAATTAATAGTTAACGCTTCATTAATTAACGATCTGATAAATTTGACTTCAGATCCAAAATAAATACCTCCTTTCCCTAAAAAATAATAAAGAGGTTTTTCGCCAAAACGATCTCTTGATATAAATATACGGTTTAGTCTATCATCCCAAATAGCGAAGGCCCACATTCCGTTAAAATATTTAACGCAATCTTCCCCGTATTCGATGTATGCTTTAATTAATACTTCAGTATCCGAATTAGTGAAAAAACTATGTCCTAATTTTAGAAGTTTGTGCCGAAGCTCAATATAATTATATATCTCTCCATTAAAAATTATTGAATAACCTTCAATCGAAAAAGGTTGATTAGATCTTCCGTCTAGATCTATTATGGCTAGCCTGCTATGAAAAAGAAATACATTAAAATCATCTTTATTTATAGTCAAACACTCTTGATTGTCTGGACCTCTATTTTTCATTAAATCAAGTGTCCTTCTTATTATTCTTCGATCTAGAGTCCTTTTTCCTAGATATCCTGCAATTCCACACATATTAAAAATTATTTGTTTTTTTTTAAAAAGGAGAGAATATTTATATAAATAGATTTTGGCCTATTTAACAAGATCCAAAATGCTTTTTAAATAGTTTTTATTACTAAAATTAATGAACTTCATACCAAAGTATGAATCATTATCAATATCATTATAATTGAATTAATAAAAAACATCAAAATAATCTAATGCATTTTTAAATATAATTTTTAATTGCATATAATATCATTACAAATAAGGAAAACTTTATTTATTTAAAAAATTAAAATAAAAGTATACATATTTTATAAACTGACTAGTAATTTGAAAATAAAGAGTACTTTTTACTCTTGTAAATTTTTAATTAAGCAAGAATTTACAAGGTTTGCCTTTTAATTTTTTTTGAGATGAGTCACATTATGTAATTTGTAGGTTTAGTCTTTTGTGTAGGCTAACTTCCTTACTCAAAGTGCTAAATGAAAAAAATATAAAATAATTTTATAACATAAAATTATCAAGGTATGAAACTCTCAATTGATGAAAAATTTAAAAAAAATTAAAATAATCCATAAAATTTTATATATCCACTCCATTAATTAAAATGAATGAAGGAATAATTATTTTTGCAAGAATCTCATCTAAAAGACTTTATGGTAAAGCGTTCGCAAAAGTTGGAGATCAAACAATTTTAGAAAGAATTATAAGGAAATTAAAAATTGATAATAAATATAAACTAATAGTTGCAACATCAAAAAAAAAAGAAGATCAACAAATTTTAAATTATTGTAAAAAAAATAATATTCACTTCTTTTGTGGGAGTCTTAATAATGTACTTAAAAGAGCATTAGAATGTGCTAAGTATTATAACTTATCTAGATTCGCTAGAGTTTGTGCTGATCGACCACTTGTTAATTATAATTTAATCGACAAATTTATGAAAATTCATAGAAATGAAGATTTAGATTTGATGACGAATGTTTTTCCACCTACTTTTCCTAAAGGATTAACAACAGAAATAATATCCACTAAATCCCTATTGAATATTAACAAAATAGCAACAAGGGAATTTGATAGAGAGCATATAACTAACTTCTTTTATTCTAATTCTAAAAAATTCAAAATAAAAAATTATTCTTATCCAAATGGGAATTACTCGTATCTAAGTGCAACTGTAGATGAAAAAAAAGACTTAAAAAAACTTGATTGGGTTATAAAAAAATTAAAAATAAATAATTCAGAAGAAAATATAAGTGCTATAATTAATACTTTGTTATCATGGGAAATTCAAAATCTTAGTTCTAATGCAGAATAAATTAGTTACCGTATATATTACTAACCATAATTATGGAAAATATATAAACCAATCCATAGATAGTGTCCTCAAGCAATCTTATTCGAATATAGAGTTAATTATCATTGATGATGGATCAAACGATAATTCAAGAAAAATAATAAATAATTATAGAAACAGAAGTAACATAAAAATTATTTACCAAAATAAAAAAGGATTGACAATTTCAAATAATATCGCACTTAAGCAGGCGAAAGGTTTTTTCTTTCTAAGACTTGATGCAGATGATTATTTAGATAAAAATGCAATTAAAATATTAGTTAATGAATTTGATAATGAAAAAATAGGAATGGTTTTTGGTGATTGGTATATAGTTAATGATCAAAACGAGGTAATTGGCATTGAAAAAAGACATGACTTCCAAAATGAAGTTACCTTATATGATCAACCTGCCCATGGGGCTTGCACAATGTTTAGGACCGAATATATTAAGAATATTGGAGGATATGATGAAACACTCAAAATGCAAGATGGGTATGAATTGTGGTTTAGATTTATTAAAAAATACAAAATTAAAAATATTAATGTCCCAATATTTTATTACAGGAAACATGGGAAGAGTTTAAGCGATAAAACAAATAAGCTCATTAAAACCAGATCATCTATCTACAACCAGCTATCCAAAAAAAATAACATAAAAAGCTCATCTTCACTAGCTATTTTCCCTATTAGAGGAGAAAAGCTCGATTACAGGAGCAAACCATTTTGGAAATTAAATGGAAAATTTTTGATTGACTGGTCAATAGAGGCATTTAAAAAAGCTAACACCGTTGATAAAATCATAATTTGTACTCCTGATAAGAATATAATTAATTACATAAAAAAAAATTACAACACAACTGATGTTATTTCCTTAAGAAGGCCATTAAATATTTCATATATTGGGGTAAATATCATAGATACAATAGATTTTATCGATACCAAATTAGATATTATAAATAATTATGATTCTTTTTTTCTGCACTCTATTGAAGCACCATTTATCGAATATCATTTGATAGAGAGCGCTTTAAACATTCTTAAAATTTTTGACACTGATACGGTAGTATCTGTAAAAGAGGAGAATAGGCATATTTTTAAACACAGTGGAAAAGGAATGAAACCAGTAAATTATTCTGAAGGTATTATTAGATATGAAAGAGAAAAATGGTATGTAAATGTTACAGGTTTTTTATTACGAAATATGAGCGATTTTAGAAGAACTAAACGACTCATAGGAAGCAAAGTTGGGCATGTTCTTTTTGATAAAAAATCTTCATTGGTCATTGAAGACATGCATGATTTAGAATTCGCTAAATCTTTTCTTTAATTAAGTAGCAAAAAAAACGAGTCCCTATGTATTTGCTCAACAAAATAATTAGAAATATTAATCAAAATAAGGGAATGGTATATCAGAAAAGCCAACCATTATTCTCTTTAGTCTAAATGGATCAGTTCTTAAAGTATTGAATCCCATTATAGCAGATGGACAGCATATAATTCCATTTGACTTCAATAAATTAATTGTAGTTAAATTAAAATGTTCCTTTTGTCCTTCAGGATATGAATAATGACGTATTTTTTCACCTAGGTGATATTCTAATAATTTTATAGATATTTGAATCTCTTTTTTAAGTCTTTTCAAACTTAGATAAGCTAAAATATCATGATACAATGAGTGCCCTCCTACACAAAAAAGCTTATTACTATTCATTTCCTTTAGCTGATCCCAAGTGATTTTAGCGTAGTTTTCTGCGTGATAAACTGACGATTGCACACCCGTTTGATTTTTAACGCATTCCAATATCTTATTTATCTTAACCATTTTACTCGCTTTTATGTAATTTTTTATTTTATTTATGGCCTTAATTTTTCTAGAATCGGTATCTATCTGAAAATTGTATTCTTTATCCAATTTTATATTGATGTAAGATTTTTTAGATTTATTAATACAATCCTCTAATTCGTCTACCCAAAACATTATAGTTGTGTTAACAACACCACTTGCTACATAAAAAATAGCAGGAATCTTTAATTCTTCAAGAATCGGAGCAGCGACTGAATAATTATTTTCAAAACCATCGTCAAAAGATACAATAACAGAATTTTGGGGTAATCCCTTACCTACTTTACAAAAGTTCAGGTATTCATTAATTGAAATAGGATTACAATTATTTTTCAAATATTTCATTTGTTCATAAAATTGAAAATCATTTAAGTGTTTATTTGAATAGTTTTCAATACCTATACTTTTTGACCTTGTTACGCCATGATAAAGAAGAATAATTACATGGTTCTTCCTTTTTTTGTGTAAGTTTGCAATGCAATTTTTATAGTCAGTTCTGAAATATTCCATTACAGATTTCTACAATAGTTATTGAACCTCTTGTTCACTATTTTTTTTAATTCTATGGGCATGAATGAATAATATCTACCTATTTTTTTTTGCTTAGAATCATTAAGATTTCCTTTTAAATATTTAACTAGGCTATCGTAAACTAAATCTGTTGCTATTTTAGTAGAATAGTATCTTAACTGATAAGTCTTCATTCCTTTTTTCAATGGTAGATTCTTTTGGAGAATTATATTACCAGTATCTAACCTATCTTCAACCTTGTGAATAGTCACCCCTATTTTTTCATAATCACGATGGTAAATCGCCCATAAATCTGAATCTAGTCCTCTGTAAAATTGTGCTAGACCTCTATGTACATTTATTAAACCGTCCTTAAAGAGTTCAATGATTTTTGGATTTAATTTACGAGTACCGAAAACCAAACCAAAATCAGGATTTATCTCACTGATAGCTTCAAATGAATCATTCATGTTAATATCTTTAAAACTTGAAATTTTTATTTTTGAGATTTTATTAGGGATACTGATAAAAAAATTTTCTTTTTCAAATTTTTTTTCTTTTACTTCATACAAAGGACCTACTTTAAAGTGTGGTACAATACTTTCAATTTCCAAAAAAAGTGCCTCTATAAAAATACCCCTTAATATCAATTTATTTATAAAATATCTATGATGATCAGTATCTGTAGATAATATGATAATTTTTTTCATTTAAATACCAATTTTAATATTCTTATAAATAGTCCTTCCAATTTCATTCATTATTTTAAACTCACTGGGAGTAGCACTTAATATATGGTCCCTAATTGAATTATCTGATTTATCTAAGGTAAAATGTTTTTCAATAATATTTGCACCTCGCGATATTGCTATAAGAGTATTCTCAATTCCTATGGAGTGATCACTGTATCCTATGATATGATTTTTCTTAAAACTCTTGGGAAAGCCAACCAAGTCTTTTGGGAAAGTAGGATATTTTGATTTACACCAAAGATATTTTATATGCCTACTATTTGTAAAGGGCAAGATTTTTTTTCCCCACATTCCTAAGGAGATAATAGTTTCCTTCCCCTCATTGATAATTTGTTCAGCAAGATCAAAATTATTTAATAATGTTCTGGAGGCTATTTTGTATCTATTTAATTTTAACTTTTTTGCTTGTACAAATGCTTCCTCTGTAAAAATAGAAAACATAAGTTCTATTTCAAAATAATCACACCATTCTTTTATCCTAATTAAGTCAGAAAAACTAATGTGATTTATATCGCCCTTTTCACCTCTCCAACCAAGCTGAAATTTGACAATATCAGCACCAGAATATTTAGCCTGTTTTATTAACTCATATCCCAGGTCTAAGTTACCATTATGGTTTAAACCTATTTCTGCTATAAAGATCATCATGAACTCCAAATATCATTTTACAAAAATAACATGAAAATTTAAAGCGGGAACGCCTGGGAATCGAACCCAGCTCTGCAACTAAGTTACAGACAACGGCTTTGAAGGCCGCGGAGAGCACCAGCAACTCAATCATTCCCAAATATTTAACCATTTTTAGGACGATACAATACTCTGTAATCTACACCTAATTTCCTTTTAATATTTTGTCCGGCTTTTTCGGCGGCTGTTTTAGAATTATATCTTACAACCCTTACAGCATTTAAAGTTCTATCCTTTGTTTCCACTTGAACCACTTCCACTTCATGGCCTATTTGATTTGCCTGTAGCTTTAATCTATTTGCATTCTTTAGACTACTGAATGCGCCTATTTGGATTACATAAGGATATTTTTTATTACTGGATTGCTCTTTCTGGGCACTAGGTGTACTAAAATCAGTAACATTAATGCCATATTTTTCTACATCCAAATAAGGAAACATACCTTGATATATGCTAAGATAAT
>MDTE01195889.1_pt1 | contig 11183 bp, 9 predicted proteins | sample 811231 | NCBI WGS metagenome assembly MDTE01 (sample SAMN05326651, study PRJNA326480) | marine metagenome | isolation source: seawater | place: Indian Ocean: Red Sea | collected 2010 | reverse complement strand
TAAATAATTTTCGGACAACACGAAGCTCTATTGATGAGTGGTGTAAATTTATTGATTAATCTTCTAGATTATTTAGCTCTTTTTCTTGCTTCCTTTCTATGCAATCAAAATACTCTTTGCCTATTGTCTTTTGCGGCGGAAAGATGCCCACTCCAGGGCCTCCATGTGATATTTGTAAACACTCGCCTCTGATTGCAGAATCGTAACCGCTAACAGTTGTTTCGCTTATGCCTAAATCATATGCATCTAAATCATTATTAAAATCGTTGGTCATACAAGATGATAGAAAAATAGATTGGGCAGCAAGTAAATAAAACTTCATTTCTTATTTTTATCTTTGTTCTTCTTATGTTTTCTTTTCATTTGAGATTTTTTACACCAAACATCATAAATGGTTGAATAATTTGCTGCTAAACCTGATAGCCATGTTGCTCCTTCCATTTTTTCCCAATACTCTTCGTTCTCTGAACCAGTTTTCTTTTTTAATTCTTCTGCTTCATTGAAAAGCAAATCAGCACCATATAAAAAGGTGCCGATACCATTTTTCATTTCTTTACAGTCTTGCTTAGAAATTAAATGATGAGATTCTCTTTCCGGATTCATAGTATGTCCATCAGCAAAAATAAAAATGCTAAAACAGCCGAATAAAAATATAAATTTATGCTTACTCATTTTCATAAAAACCTCTAACTTATTATTTACTACTATTGTATAGATATGCATATTATGATTCAAAAATTATCTGTTTTCTGTCACATACATTTATTATTAAGTTATGTCAATAGAAATAAAATAATTTTTAAAAAAATCCTTATTATTATAATAAATTTCCTGTACCATTTAATTTCAAAATATGTGCCAAAATTTTAGGGGAGCTAATTGACACATGGATACTAAATATCTTTTTAAAAGACATAATACATATTGGGTTAGAGTAGCCGTACCTGAATCTCTTCGTAAAGACCTTGGTTACGATCTTAGAGCCTCTTTAAAAACTCATGATTTAAGAAAAGCTCAAAAACTTAGAGACCCTTTCGTCAAGAAATTTAAAACAAAAATAGCTAAAACAAAAAATAAATTATCAAATAATTTTGAGTCTGATGTAAAGCCATTCATGCCTCCTACAAATACAGCTGATCCTCAGTACTATCATAAAGTAGTGGATTGTCAGTATGCTTGTCCAGCCCATACTCCTGTGCCTGAATACATTAGAAAAATTGCCCAGGGTGAGTATACAGATGCTTATATGATTAATTGGGAGTCAAATGTATTTCCTGGAATCTTAGGCAGGACTTGTGACAGACCATGTGAACCTGCATGTCGAAGAACTAGGACACATGAAAAAGCTGTTGCGATATGCAGACTCAAACGAGTTGCATCTGACTATAAAGAAGATATAGCCCCCCTACTACCAAAGATACCTAAAAAGAAAAATGGTAAAAAAATAGCGTTAATAGGTGGTGGGCCAGCCTCCTTGGCGGTTGCAAGAGATTTATTAGTTATTGGTTATCAATGTGTCTTATTTGAAAAAGATCCTTGTGCTGGTGGACTAATGAGAACAAATATTCCATCTTTTAGATTACCTATTGAAGTGCTTGATGAAGAAGTAGATCAGATTATTAATTTAGGTATTGAAACAAGATTTAATTCTGAAATTAAAAGTATGAGGGAGCTGTTAACTGAGGACTTTGATGCTATTTTTGTTGGTACTGGGGCACCAAAGGGAAAAGATTTAAATATAGAAGGTAGACAGGAAGCAGAAAAAAACATCCACATAGGCATAGATTGGCTCACCAGTATAGCTTTTGGACATACAACATCTGTTGGAAAAAAAGTGATAGTGCTGGGTGGAGGTAATACCGCTATGGACTGTTGCAGATCATCATTACGATTGGGTGCAAAAGATGTAAAGGTTCTTGTTAGAAGTCCTTTTAATCAAATGAAAGCATCTGAATGGGAAATAGAAGATGCCATGGAAGAAAATATTCCAATTTATGAAAATCATGTGCCTAAAAAATTTCTGCTTGAAAATAATAAATTAGTAGGCATGGAGTTTGAAAAAGTTGATGCTGTATTCGATGAGAAGGGTAAACGCTCCTTGGTGCCAACCGGCGAACCTCCAGTGATAATAGATTGTGATGATGTTCTGGTAGCTATAGGCCAAGATAATTCTTTTGAGTGGATTGAAAGAGACATTGGTATTGAATTTGGAGAATGGGATATGCCTGTTGTTGATAAAACTACTTTCCAATCTTCTCATCCAAAAGTATTTTTTGGAGGTGATGCTGCCTGGGGTCCTGAAAACATCATTACTGCAGTGGCTCATGCTCATCAGGCTGCAATATCTATAGATAAATTCTGTAACAAGCAAGATCTCAACGATAGACCTGATCCAAATACTAATCTTATCAGTCAAAAGATGGGGGTTCATGAGTGGTCTTATGACAACGATATATCACAAGCTAAAAGATTTATGGTTCCTAAGGCAGATCAAAAAGTTTCATTAAAGAACCTAAAAGTTGAAGTTGAATTAGGGTTTGATGAGCAACTTGCCTTTGAAGAAGCACAAAGATGTTTAAACTGTGATGCCCAAACAGTGTTTGAAGAAAATTTATGCATAGAGTGTGATGCATGTGTTGATATTTGTCCTACAGATTGTATTAATTTTATTCCTAATGATACTGAAGCAGAGCTTAGAAAAAATCTTAGAATACCAGCATTAAACATAGAGCAGGATCTTCTTGTATCAAAAGTGTTGCCCACCAAAAATTCAATGATAAAAGATGAAGATATGTGTTTGCACTGTGGTTTATGTGCCGAAAGATGCCCTACTGGTGCATGGGATATGCAAACCTATTTATATAACGAGGCGAAGGTCTATTCATGAAGCAAATTAAATCTACTAATGAATTTGTTATTAAGTTTGCTAATGTAAATGGATCTGGCTCAGCTAGTGCGAACCAAATGTTTGCAAAAGGTATCTTTAGATCTGGTATACCTGTTAGCCCTAAAAATATTTTCCCTTCTAACATCCAAGGGTTGCCTACATGGTTTGAGGTGAGAGTAAGTGCAAAAGGTTACTTGGGTAGAAAACCGGGTACTGATATTGCAGTTGTAATGAACCCACAATCATATAACGATGATGTAAAAGAATTGAATTCTGGAGGCTACCTATTGTATGACTCTTCATGGAAAAGAGATTTTGGAAGGTCAGATATTAATGTTCTTGAAATACCCCTAACAACATTATGTGTGAATGAATTCACTAATCCAAAAACTAGGCTCCTGTTTAAAAATTTAATTTATGTTGGTGCTTTATCATATTTATTAAATATAAAAAAAGGCATATACATAAAATTAATTAAAGAACAGTTTAAGAGCAAAGAAAAGCTGATCGAACCAAATGTTAGAGCCCTTGAGATTGGTTTTAATTATGCAAAAAAGAATCTACAAAATCGATGTCAAATAAAAGTTAAAGAAGGAAATAAAACAAAGGGCATGATCTTGACTAATGGTAATAATGCAACAGGTCTGGGATGTGTTTATGCAGGTGCTACGGTTTGTTCATGGTATCCGATCACACCCTCAACATCAGTTGCAGAAGCCTATAAGAAACACTGTGAATCATTTCGGGTTGATGCAAAGACCAAAAAAAATAATTATGCATTTGTGCAAGCTGAAGATGAGCTAGCTGCTATAGGCATAGCAATAGGCGCAAATTGGAATGGAGCTAGAGCATTTACTGCGACTAGTGGGCCAGGAATATCTCTCATGAATGAATTTATAGGTCTAGCGTATTTTGCAGAAGTTCCAGTCGTTATCTTTAATATCCAAAGAGGTGGACCTTCCACAGGCATGCCTACAAGAACCCAACAATCTGACCTAATTACTTGTGCTTATGCATCACATGGAGATACAAAACATGTAATGTTAATTCCTGCTAGTCCTAATGAATGCTTTGAATTTGCCCATATGTCTTTTGATTTAGCAGACAGAATACAAACTCCCTTATTTGTATTATCGGATTTAGATTTGGGGATGAATGATTGGACTACACCAGAATTTCAATGGGATGATTCTAAGAAATTTGATAAAGGTAAAGTCTTATCTAAAGATGATCTAGATAAAATGGAATCTTTTGGTAGGTATTTAGATGTAGATGGTGATGGGATACCATACAGAACCTACCCTGGAGTCCATCCTCAAAAAGGTGCATATTTCACAAGAGGGACATCTCATGACGAATTTGCTAGATACATTGAAGATGGTGAAGTCAATGCAAGAAATCTTTCTAGAATTCAGAAAAAATTTGAAAACATTCATAAATTTCTACCTAAAGCTGAATTCAAGCAAATCCGGAATAAAAGTAAAATTGGAATTATTTACTTTGGTACTACTGAGGCGCCAATGCGAGAAAATTTAGACATTCTATCTAAAAATAAAATCTCAGTTGACGCTATGCGATTAAGATCTTTCCCTTTTGGTAAAGAAGTTTGGAGGTTCATAGACAATCATGACATCTTGTTTGTTATTGAACAAAATAGAGACGGTCAAATGAGGTCTTTATTATTAAATGAAGGTGATGTGAATCCAGAAAAACTTAAGTCCGTACTCTGCTTTGATGGATCACCAATCACAGCAAACTACATATCAAATGAAATCATTACATATTTTAATAAAAATAAAAAAACTGCTACGGGAACATAAATGACTTATATAAATAAACCAAAAAATCACCATCCAAACCTTAAGAAAAATAGTTTAGGTCTCACTAGAAGAGATTATGAAGGAGCTGTATCTAGTCTATGTGCAGGCTGTGGTCATGATTCTATTAGTGCTGCAATTATAGAATCCTGCTATGAACTAAGTCTATCATCTCATCAGATAGTTAAGTTATCAGGAATTGGATGTTCCTCTAAATCTCCTGCTTATTTTCTGAATCAATCTCATGGCTTTAATTCCGTGCATGGACGTATGCCGTCAGTTGCTACAGGAGCTAATTTAGGTAACCATGAATTAATCTATCTAGGTGTATCGGGAGATGGAGATACAGCATCAATAGGGATTGGTCAATTCATACATGCTGCAAGGAGACAATTGAATCTTGTCTACATTGTAGAAAATAACGGCACATATGGTTTAACTAAAGGTCAGTTTTCCGCTACAAACGATTTAGATTCAAAGAGTAAGTATGGTGAAGATAATCTATTTGCGCCTATTGATTTATGTTCTATGGCTATTCAATTAGGGGCTGGGTTTGTGGCTAGAAGCTTCTCAGGAGATAGGCGTCAACTTGTGCCACTCATTAAAGCTGCAATGAAGTATAAAGGGTTTGCTCTGTTAGATGTGATATCGCCTTGTGTCACTTTTAATAATCATCCTGGATCAACTAAAAGCTATGATTATATTAGAGAGCATAATGAGACGGTTGCGAAACCTGATTTTGTGCCTTCAAAAGAAGAGATAACTGTTGACTATAAAACTGGCCAAGAAATAGACATTGCTTTACATGATGGGTCTATCCTCTCATTGGAAAAAGTAGCAAAAGATTATGATCCAGCTAACAAATTAAATGCAATGAATCAAATTAATAAAACTGCAGAACAAGGCAAAGTATTAACCGGTTTGCTATACATTGATCCACAAAGCAAAGACCATAAAGAGATATTAAACCTTACTGATACTCCTCTGAATCAATTAAATGAAGCTGATCTATGTCCTGGTAAGAAAAACTTACTGGAAATTAACGCCGGATTAAAGTAGATATATAAATCAATATTTAGAGCTGACTATAAGATGGTTTGGCATCACTGAAGTCAAGACGAATTATTATTTATATTTATTATCGATTATAGTTAAAGATCACTATATTTAAATAAAAGGAGTGAAGCATGAATAAAAGATTTTATGTATTAACATTATTATGTGTCTTTACAGGGTTAATTTGGTCAGCCCATCATGAGGAAAATAAGGTAGCTGCTCAAGGAATGTCATCTCAAGAAATTTTTGATTTGGCTGGAGAGCTTGATCTATATGTAGAAAAATATAATCCTTGTGGTCAGGCAAATGGTGCCAAGCATTACCATCCTTATGGGACCCTTGTTTACGTTCTTGATGGAGAATCAAATACCAATGTATCTGGCAAATATGAAACAGTCTCAGCAGGTAATTATTGGTTCGAACGATCAAATTGGATCCATGGTGGTGATGAGGATGCACCAGCAGTTGATGAAGGTAGTTGTTCTGAACTGCTTGTAATCAGAGTTGCAAAAAAAGGCCAGAGTCCAACAGTATTTGTTGACTAATAGCGGTAATAACTAAAGTAGATATACATCTACTAATGCTATGTCACATCAGGACATAACCAAGCCTATTGGATTTTGGCGTGGGTGGTCGATATCAGTAGGCTGCACAATAGGTTCAGGCATTTTCATGATGCCAACTATGCTTGCCCCATATGGTTTGCTTGGAATTTTAGGCTTAATTGTAGCTGGACTAGGATCAATCCTGATTGCATTAACCTTATCCAGATTATCTAAAAGAATACCTCGATTGGGAGGTCCTTACGTTTATGTTCATCAGAGTTTAGGTGATTTTCCTGGTTTTTTGGTTGCTTGGACTTATTGGATTGCTTGCATAGCTGCTGTGGCAACAATAGCAATAGCTTTTGTTGGATACCTGAGCTTTTTTCTCCCTAATATTGCGAATATTAATTCTATCCAATTAGTGATTGCATTAGTTCTAATCTGGATAATTATCTTCTTGAATATACAAAGCATAGAAAATAGCGCTCGTTTTCAAGTCGTTACCAATATTCTAAAACTACTGCCTTTATTGTTAATAATAGTACTAGGCATCTTAAATATGGAGCCAAGCAATGTTCCCGAGTTGAGCCCCCAAAATAACATCCACCCCATCATGATAATAGCAACATGCACAACACTATCTATGTGGTCATATCTAGGTATTGAAACCGCAAGCGTGCCTGCAGATAATATTGTTGAGCCTGAAAAAACCATACCAAAAGTCTTAATCATCTCTGCCCTAACGGTTTTAATTGTATATTTGCTTGTTACTCTGGCTATAACATTACTTGTTCCATCTGATGAACTCCAAAATTCTACTGCTCCCTTTTCTTTAGCTGCTTCAAAGGTGATAGGTTCAATAGGCGCTTCTGTAATAACAATGGGAGCATTAATTTCCACTCTGGGTGCTATGAATGCAAATGTATTAACGGCTGGCAATATAGCGCTTGCTGCAGCCAAAGATGGACTATTTCCTAGTAGTTTTTCAAAAGTATCTAAAGCTAAAACACCAATGCATGCATACCTCATATCAGGTGCATTTATAACGGTATTATTAGCTCTAAATTACACCAAAGGGCTTATGGCAGCATTTACATACATGGCTATGTTATCCACCCTTTCTACATTAATAGCTTATGGTTTGTGTGCTATTTCAGATATATATGCTGTAAAAAAAGATCCTGCTGCTCGGTTCAAGTATATCGCCCTCTTTTTATCTGCATTAACCCTTGGATATGTATGCTTTACAATTTGGGGTTCGGGACAAGAAGTTATTAACTCTGCTTTTATACTTATTGCTATAGGCATACCTATCTATATTTTCTTAAAAGGACTGATGCAATCAAAGTAATACTCTATGTCTTTAATCAATCTGCATCTTCTAATAATTCAGACATTTGGGTAAATAGCAAGACAACATCTTCTCTAACCTGTTCACCTTTGAATTCTCTATATAATGAATTTACATTTACCGCTATCCTCTCAGCATCTCCCCAAGAGGAAAAGGGTCGCATATCTATGTCTCTGCAAGCCTCCATGGGTTCCATACCATCATCAAATCTTAGTTTAGCTTCATCATGTAGGTAGATAAGATAATCCTTTACAGCATTTACACCCTTTTTATCTGTTATCGGCCCATGACCTGGCACAACAAATTCGACATCTAGAGATATTATTTTATTGCATGCTTCTATCCAATTTCTAACTGGTCCAGCCCATATAATAGGATGTCCCTCTATAAATAAAATATCTCCTGTAAAAACAACTTTGTCTTTAGGTACATAGGCTATGATGTCTCCATTAGTATGAGCAGGTCCTACCTCATATAACTCAACTATTTTATCACCCACCTTTTTTGTAGTTTCTTTAGTAAATGTTTCATTTGGTAACTTCCGAGTGACTCCTTGAAAATCAAATTTACCGAAGCACCTAATAAAGTATTCTCCTAATTTTCCTAATGATGGGGCTTGCAATAAAAGGCTAGCCATCATCTCAGGAGATTCATGTTTCATCTCCTCTAAAGATGCTTCACTCGAGATAATTACGTCAGTTTTGATACAACTATTGCCATTACAATGGTCCCCATTTGAATGACTATTTATTAATGCAACTGTATTTTTTAGCGCTTCAGGTTCAGCCTTCTTCATGAAGGACAACATTTCCATGGTAAGGTTTTCATCAAATAGAGTATCAACAATCAATGACTCTTCTCCATCACAAATTAAACCAGCATTACTCCACCCCCATCCACCGTCTGGTTGCAAATAAGCATAAATATTTTTTCCAATTTCTATAAGACCCTTGTTATAAGGCCTTATACCTAGATTAGAATAATCTTCCTGTTGGTGATTCATGATTAATAGAATTTCTTTTTACTCATTGTATTTAAGATCTTGATAAGTATCTATATAATTTCTTTGCTTTGAAAATTTGTAAACCTCTGAAACATAAATAGGTCCAAAGATACAACTCAAAAAAAAGTTAATCCATATTTAATATGTTATGCATGCCCTTATAATAAATTGACTGATGGATAAAAAATATAAGAGCTTGCCCAGCTGGACATACAATAGTGAGGCTTTCTTTGAGCTAGAAAAAGAACATCTTTTTTTATCAAACTGGCAATTAATTTGTCATACATCTAATATCCCCAATCCTGGAGACTACTTCACTTTTCAAATTTTTGATGAACGTTTAGTAGCGATCAGGGGTGAGGATCAGCAGGTTAGAGCATTTCATAATGTGTGTGCTCACCGAGCTTCTCGCATTCTAGATGGTGATTATGGGAATTGTGGAAAGCGGTTAACTTGTCCGTATCATGCTTGGAGTTATGATCTTAAAGGTAACTTAATCAAGGTGCCCTATCGCGATCAATTTCATGACCTTAAAGAATCTGATCATGGCTTAAAAACTGTTGAAATGGAAATATTTCAAGGGTTTATATTTGTTAAAGTCTTACCGAGCGATTGTCCTAGCGTTGAAGAACAATTTTCACCTTACATAGAAGAAATATTGCCTTATCAATTTGAAAACCTCCAGCCAATGTCGCGAATCACATTAAGACCTAGAAATGTTAATTGGAAACAAATTGCAGATAATTATATTGATGCTTTGCATATCCCTGTTGCTCACCCTGGTTTAAATTCATTAGTCGGAAAATCTTATGGTTTAGAAGTAAGTAAGAATGGTGGTTATATTCATAAGATGTGGGGTGATATCCAGTCAACCCTACCAAATAACTTATCTAATCATTTATATACGCAATTCTTGCCTAACGTAGATTACCTGCCGAAAGCCAATCAAAAACAATGGATGTACTATCGCTTGTGGCCTAATCTTGCATTGGACGTGTACCCAGATCAAATAGACTTCATGCAGTTCATACCTATAAATGCAAAAACTACTCTTATTAGAGAAATCCCATATGCGCTTCCTGATGGTCGCAGAGAAATGCGGGCGGCCAGATATCTTAATTGGAGAATCAACCGTCAAGTGAATGCAGAAGATACTAACCTAATAAATCGGGTGCAAGAAGGAATGAATTCGAGTGGATATGAATCAGGACCTCTCGCAAAAACAGAAGTATGTTTAATGGACAGCGCTCAAAAAATCCGTGAATCGATACCTGTTGCTAATCTCAAGACCAAGCCAGATGAACTGGATATGGGAAGGGTCAATAACGAGATTAGTCTTTAAGTATCTCCTTGGCTGCATTTCTGCCAGGTAACCCGCTTACGCCTCCTCCAGGATGCGTCCCAGCCCCACACATATAGAGCGATTTTAAAGGACCCCTATAATCACCATAATTAAGCAAAGGTCTAGCCGCCCACATTTGATCTAAAGTCATTTGTCCATGCATGATGTCTCCATCAATCAGACCAAATTTTTCTTCAAGATCTTGGGGTGAGAGAATCATCATACCCAAGATAGATTCTCTAAAGTTAGGTGCATAATTATTAACAGTATTAATAATGGTTTCTGCAGCAGCTGATCGATAGTCATGCCAAGATTTACCATTCTTAAGTACAGGAGAAAACTGTTGGCAGAATAAAGAAGCCACATGTTTTCCTTCAGGTGCTAAAGTTGTATCTACTGTCGATGGAATTAAAATCTCCACTATGGGTTCCTTTGACCACCCATACACTTTTGCATCTATATAAGCTTGATCCATATAATCCAGGGTTGGGGCGATAACAATACCAGACTGATGATGTTCTGCCGCTTCGTTTCCTGGAAGACAAGTGAAGTTAGGTAACTCTGATAATGCAACATTCATTCTAAATGTTCCTGACCCACACTTGTATCCATCCATACGCTTCTTAAAGCCATGATCAAGATGATCATCAGATATCATGCGATTAAAAAGAATCTTTGGATTTACATTGGCAATTACCTTGTTTGCCTTAATTAAGTCTCCGCTCTCTAATCTGATACCTACGGCTTGACCATTTTGAACCTCTACTGAATTAACTCCTGCATCCGTATATATACTAACTCCCAGCTCCTCACATGCTTCTTTCATAGCTTGTGTAATAGAACCCATGCCGCCTATTGCATGACCCCATGCACCCTTTTCACCTTCAACCTCTCCAAATACATGATGAAGTAATACATACGCAGAACCTGGTGTATCAGGGCTGGCATAATTACCAACAATGGAGTCGAATCCAAATGCGGCCTTGATATGTTCGTTTTCAAACCAACCATCAAGAAATGATCTTGCGCTTTTTGTAAATAAGTCATAGATATCTCTATGCAATTGATTGCCTTTTCTAGCAATAGGCCATAGTTGCAAGGCAGTTTTTAAAATTGCCTTAATACCTTGTTTTGGATTAGGAGGAGTTGTGGTTGAAAGTTCTCTTAAAACATCGGCAACAC
>MDTE01080843.1_pt1 | contig 11183 bp, 12 predicted proteins | sample 811231 | NCBI WGS metagenome assembly MDTE01 (sample SAMN05326651, study PRJNA326480) | marine metagenome | isolation source: seawater | place: Indian Ocean: Red Sea | collected 2010 | reverse complement strand
TTAACTATTTCAATAGTAGATGATAAATCATGACTAAAAAATTCTGAATTAGTTTCTTTAGCTAAAATTTTTAATTGTTCTTGTGCCGCTGGTCGATAAATATCAGCAGATGCTAATAAAATTTTTTTCTTAGAAGATTTTTTTATAAAATAAGAAAGTTTTGCAATAGAGGTTGTTTTGCCTGAACCTTGCAACCCACAAAATAATATTTTAGTTAATTGCGATGTTGAGAAATTAAGAGATTTATTTTCTGATCCAAGAATCTTGACTAACTCATCTTGTACAAGTTTTATGATCATTTGATCGGGTTTGACTGACTTTAAAACTTCTTTTCCTAAAATGTTAGATTTAATAGAATTTATAAAATCTTTTACAACAACTAGTGATACATCAGCCTCTAAAAGAGCAATTCGAATTTCACGCAATGTAGTTTCTAGATCTGTTTCCGATATTACAGCTCTTCCCTTTATACTTTGAACAATTTTTTCAAATTTTGTGTTAAGTGTATCAAACATAATTCTCCAATAGCATTTCGACTCCAGGGCACGAAACTCGTGGGCTAGAGTACCTATCACAATTGTAACAAGCTTAATTTGCTTACAAATATAGGATTTATTCATGACCCTCTATTGGTTGAATAATTGAAAGTCAAGTATTCTTAGATATCCTATATTTACTGAGATTTATTGATAAATTAGGTTATAAAACGAATATGCAAAAAATAGATTTTATTAAGATGCATGGATTAGGCAATGATTTTGTTATCATAGATAAAAGATCAAACAATATATTAATAAACAATAATATTATTAAAAAACTTAGTGATAGAAGAACTGGAGCAGGGTGCGACCAATTAATAACCATTAATACTTCAAAAAATAAAGATGTTGATGCTAAAATTGAAATATTTAATCCTGGAGGTGACAGAGCAGAGGCATGTGGCAATGGGACACGATGCGTAGCTAAAATATTATTTGATGAGTTGACAAATAAACAAGTTTTAAAAATTCATTCTGACTCTGGAATATTAGAAGCGAAAAAAATAAATGAAGATATAAGTGTTAATATGGGATTGATTAGAAATACATGGGAAGAAATTCCTTTAAGTGAAGAAGTTGATACTATGAATATGCCAATTTCGATTGATGGCTACAGTAATGGAGTTGCTGTTAATGTTGGTAATCCACATATAGTTTTTTTTGGAAAATCAATACATGAAACTGATCTTGAAACTATAGGCCCCAAAATAGAAAATCATAAACTCTTTCCAAAAAAAACTAATGTAGAAATTGTTAAAATTATAAATACAAATTTAATTCAAATGAGAGTTTGGGAAAGAGGTGTTGGAATTACATTAGCTTGTGGAAGTGGTGCATGTGCAGCCGTGTATGCTGCTTGGAAAAAAGGTTTAATAAAAAATAATGCTGAAGTTGAGCTTGAAAAAGGCTCATTAAATATAAATATAATTAACAATGAAGCCATAATGACAGGACCAACCGAAATAAGTTATCGGGGAAGTTTAGATATTTAATTAATGAAAAATAATAACCAGATAATTAATTTAGGTTGTAGATTGAATATTTATGAAGGTGAAATTATTAAAAACCATCTAAAAACTAATAAATTAGAGAATATTACAGTAATCAATTCATGTGCGGTAACTCAAGAAGCTGAAAAAAAAGTTTCTTATGAAATAAGGAGAGCAAAAAAAAAATTTCCAAATAATAAAATAGTAGTAACTGGATGTGCAGCTCAAATTAATCCATTAAAATATAAAGAATTAAAAGAAGTAGACTCGGTAATTGGTAATACTGAAAAATTACAATCTTTAATATGGCAAAATATTGAAAAATCACATAGCTTTAAAGTAGGAAATATTTTGGGGGAAAATAAAACAATACCAAATTCGATTGAAAAATTTGAAGGCAAATCAAGAGCGTATATTGAAATTCAACAAGGTTGTAATCATCGGTGCACTTTTTGTATAATACCTTTTGGCAGAGGTAATAATAGAAGTGTACCCGCTGGAGAAATAGTGGCTAAAATAAAAAAAATTGTTAGCAATGGATATAATGAGGTTGTTTTAACAGGCGTTGATATAACTGATTATGGTAAGGACCTGCCTGCCAAACCGACTTTTTCAAATTTAATTAAACGAATTTTAAAATTAGTGCCTGAATTAAAACAATTACGTTTATCTTCAATTGACTGTGCTGAAATAGATGCAGATTTTTGGGAAGTTTTGAAAGAAGAACGATTAATGCCTCATTTTCACATCAGCATACAAGCTGGAAATAATTTAATTTTGAAAAGAATGAAAAGAAGACATTCACGAGAAATGGCAATTAATTTTTGTAAAAAAACTTTATCTATTAGAAAAGATGCAACATTTGGTGCTGATATCATAGCTGGTTTTCCTACAGAAACTGAATCTATGTTTCAAGATACAATTAAACTGGTTGATGAATGTCGTTTAACACATTTACATGTTTTCCCATATTCGCCAAGAGACAAAACTCCTGCCTCTAGAATGCCTCAGGTTCAAAAAAATATTATAAAAGATAGAGCAAAAAGGCTTAGAGAAAAAGGAATTAAAAAACTAAAGCAACATTTAGAAAAAAATATTGGAAAAAAACAACAAATTTTAGTTGAAAGTAAAAAAGAAAATTTTTCACTAGGTAAAGATCAGCATTTTTTTAAAGTTAAAGTTGAAGATGAGCTGATTGAAGGGAGTATAATTTCTTGTATATATACAGGTATAGAAAATGATATGCTGATAGCTAAAAAAGCATGAGTTTATTTTCAATTTTTAAAAATAAGTTAAGTAAAACCTCTAACACTCTTTCATTTAATATTATAAAAGCTTTAAAAAATAAAAAAATAGATAATGTTACATTAGAGGAATTAGAGAATGTGCTTATATCGTCTGACATCAGTTTAGATGTTGTAAATCAATTAATAGAATCAATTAAAAAAGAAAAAATATCAAACCAAGATGGAATAAGAGTTGTACTAGAAATTTTAGCACAAAATATTCGAAATATACTAAGCCCAAGAGAACATTTACTTGTAAATAAAAATAGTGACGATAAAAAAATATTAATTTTTGTGGGAGTTAATGGAAGTGGTAAGACAACAACTATTGGCAAAATAGCAAATAAAGTTTTATCAAATAAAAAAATTCTTATTGCTGCTTGTGATACATTTAGAGCTGCAGCAGTTGAGCAATTAGAAAATTGGGCAAAAAAAAATAATAATGGTTTTATTTCTGGACGACCTAATCAGGATCCTGCAAGTGTAGCTTATGAGGCAGCTGAAAAATTTAAAAACGAAAACTATGATTTTTTACTTATTGATACTGCAGGAAGATTATCGAATAATAAAAATCTCATAAATCAGTTAATCAAGCTACAAAATGTTGTTTCTAAAGTTGATTCAGCTATTATTATAGAAACATTATTAGTGTTAGATGGAACAAATGGTTCAAACATGATTAAGCAAGCTGAAATATTTGGAAGAGAGCTCAAAGTATCAAGTCTTATAATAACAAAACTAGATGGAACAGCTAAAGGCGGAGCATTAATTTCAATTGCAAATAAGTTTGAAATACCTATAAGCTACATAGGACTTGGGGAAGATGCGGGAGATCTTGTTAATTTTGACTCTCAAAACTTTGCTAGATCTATTTTAAATCTTGAGGAAAGCCAATGAAATCGATTCTGAAAATATTAATTGACATTGGCCCACTTGCAATATTCTTTATATTTTATACAAGAAGCGGGCTTCAAGAAGCCATACTGCCTCTAATGATTGCTACAGTAATAGCAGTTATTATTTCTTATATTATTGAAAAAAAAATTCCCATTATGCCTACAATGGGAGCAGGGATTGTCCTAATTTTTGGAGGTTTAACAATTTATTTCAATGATGAAACGTTTATTAAAATGAAACCAACAATTATAAATGCAGTTTTTGCAATTATTTTATATGGGGGCGTTATTTTAAAAAAACCATTATTGAAATATTTGTTAGGCGCAGCACTTAAACTAGAAGAAGAAGGTTGGCAAATTTTAACACAGAGATGGATTGCTTTTTTTATAGCACTTGCTATTTTAAATGAAATTGTGTGGAGAACTCAAAGTACAGATATCTGGGTTAATTTTAAGGTTTTTGCTATTTTACCAATTACTTTTATATTTACTATGACACAATTTCCACTTATCAGAAAATACCAATTAGAGGATTAATTTACAAATTATTTTTTTCAATTGCAATTGCTCCCGGTGACTTATTGCCTTCTAACCATTCCAAAAAAGCTCCTCCTGCATTGGATAAATATTTGAATCCATTTTGCGCTTCAGCTAAATTTATTAATGCGATTGTATCTCCGCCACCTGCCATTGCTTCTATCTGAAGATCTTTTGAATGCTTACTGATCGTATTTGCTACATCTATAGAACATTTATCAAAGGGCTTGTGTTCAAATGCTCCAAGGGGTCCATTCCATAAGAGAGATCTAGATTTAATAATTTTTTCACAAATTAAATCTTTTGTTTTTTTACCAATATCTAAAATCATGTGATCATCAGAAACATCATTAATTTTACACATTCTTATATTTTCTTTATTTTTGAGATCAGTTGAGCATACAGCATCTAATGGTAAAACAATTTCACAGTTACAAAGTTTAGCCTTTTCTATAATATCGATTGAAATATCAATGAAGTCAATTTCTGCTAAGGATTTGCCAATCTTTAAATTATTTGCCAATAAAAATGTATTAGCCATTGCACCAGCAATTACAATAGTATCAAATATTTCTAGTAAATTATATATTACCTTTATTTTAGTAGATATTTTTGAACCACCAATTATTGCAATATTTGGTTTTTTTGATTTAGTCAAAAAATTATTTAAATTTTTAATTTCATTTATAAAGCTTAAACCCGCAACAGCTGGTAAGAAATTTGGCAAACCAACAATAGATGAATGATTACGATGAGATGCTGAAAAAGCATCATTAACAAAAATATCAAAATTAGAAGAAAGTCTTTTTGCAAAATGTAAATCATTAGATTCCTCACCTATATTAAAACGAGTGTTTTCAAATAAACAAATTTCTCCATACTGCATTTTAGAAATTGTATCTTTAATAAGTTTGTCATCAAAAGATTCAAGAAAATATATTTTTGGTATTCGCATACTTATTTTTAGTTGCGTACATAAAAATTTTAAGGAATATTTTTTGTTAAGTTTCCCCTTAGGTCTGCCAAGATGAGCTAATATAAAAACTTTGTTTTTACTAATAATAAGTTTTCTTAACGATGGAATAATAGAATTTATTCTAGAAAAATCTGTTATTTTACCATTTGATACAGGCACATTTAAATCTGCCCTAAAAAGAACTTTTTTTTTAAGTATTTTGTATGTGTCTAAATTTTTCATAATTTATCAACAATTTCGCAAAATAAACTAAGTTTTTAAAGATTTTTTGCAGAATTTATTAGTTTTTTGTTTTTTCATGTATATATTTGGTGTATTATATTGTTTTAACCACTATATATAGTTTTAATTAAAAAGTAAGTAATATGCCTTGGAATGATGAAAATGTAAATAAATTAAGAGAACTTTGGGATCAAGGTTTACCAACTGCTCAAATCGGAAAATTATTAGGCTTTACAAAAAATGCAGTTGTTGGCAAAGCCCATAGAATAGGTCTAGAAAGACGCCCATCTCCTATTAGGCGAACAGCTGTTAAGCCAGATAGAAAAAAAGCAAGGTCTCCAGTTATGCCTAAGTTAAATTTTGAACATACTGAATCGAAAGAAATATTAAAAAATAAAACAAATGAATACCAAACTAATGAAAACAATTCTAAATATCATCAATATGCAAAAAATTTATTTTGCTCACAAAACAAAAGGGGTTGTGAATGGCCAGAAGGTGACCCTGACGAACCAGGGTTTCATTTTTGTGAAAAAGAAAGATTTGAAGATAAACCTTACTGTTTAGATCATTGTGCTGTAGCATATATAATTCCAGAAAAAGAAGAAACTGAAAGATTACAAGCAAATCAAAAATATAAATAGATTTAATTTAGTTTAAATAAGTTTATTGTTATTTCATTTAATGAATAAGGAAGAGAATAAAACAATTTTTACGCCTATATTAATTGGGGGAAGTTTAATTCTTCTAATCAGTTTTGCAATTAGATCAACTTTCGGATTATTTCAAATACCAATAGCAGAACAATTTATGTGGGCTCGTTCTGAATTTTCTTTAGCTATTGCAATTCAAAATTTAGCTTGGGGAATTGGAACTCCAATATTTAGTGCATTTGCAGAAAAATTTGGAGATAGAAAAGCAATAACATTAGGGCTTTTATTATATGCTCTTGGAGTTTTTGTTAGTAGCACCGCTTCATCGCCAGAGGCTCATCAATTCTTAAATGTTCTGATTGGGTTTGGAATTGCTGGCAGTGGTTTTGGCCCAATATTAGCTGTAGTTGGACGCTCAGCTTCATCAGAAAAAAGATCTTTAGCTTTAGGAATAACAACTGCTGCTGGGTCTGCCGGTCAGGTAGTCGGGCCACCTATTGCAGCAATGCTTTTAAGTATTATGCCTTGGTCTTCTGTTTTTGTTATTTTTACTATAATTAGTTTAATCACTATTGTTTTAGTTCCATTGTTAAAATCTAATCCAAAACCTACTAATAACAAAATAGAGGAAAATCTAAAAGATGCTCTTTTTGAAGCAATTAAAGACCCTACTTATGTAATGCTTTTTTTAGGATTTTTTTCATGTGGATTTCAATTAGCTTTTATAACTGCCCACTTCCCTGCATTTATTTCTGAAGCAAGTAGTCCAATAATTAAAGGAAGTTTGATCAGTTTTGTATGCAATTCTGTTAGTTCTCTAGGGGCTTTATCAATTGCACTAATTGGTTTGTTTAACATAATTGGCTCAATAACTGCAGGGGCTATGGGTAAAAACTTCACTAAAAAATATCTACTGTCAATAATTTATACTGGAAGAACAATTGCTTCAATTTTATTTATAATATTACCTATCACTCCAACATCAGTGGTAATTTTTTCAGTTGTGATGGGAGCTTTATGGCTTGCAACAGTGCCCCTTACTTCTGGTATAATTGGATACATATATGGTTTAAAATATATGGGAACTCTATACGGTATAGTTTTTTTATCCCATCAAATAGGTTCTTTCGTAGGTGTTTGGCTAGGCGGATTATTTTATGATATCTATGGGAGTTATAACATTGTTTGGTGGGTTGGTATTGGTGTAGGCGCGTTCTCAGCATTAATCCATTTACCAATAAAAGAAATTCCTATCGCAAAGAGAAATGAGATTAAAATAGCTTAAAGATTTTTAACAAATTTTTAACTGTATAATGCTTGATAATTTATGCTAAAAATAATTTTAAATGAATAAGATTAAATATCAAAATTTAATTAAACAAAAAGGAAAGAAACCGATTACTTGTTTAACAGCTTATACTAAGTCAATAGCAAAAATTTTAGATGGCAAAGTAGACATCGTTCTTGTTGGCGACTCTCTTGGTACAGTATTATATGGTATGAAGAATACCCAAGCGGTTACACTTCAAATGATGAAAGACCATGGCAAGGCTGTGTGTACAAACATCAAGAGATCCCTTACAATTATTGACATGCCTTACAAAAGCTGTGCAGATAAGAAACAGGCATTTAAAAATGCTAAATCAATATTAAATTATACCAATGCAGATTATATAAAGCTTGAAACTGATGAAAAAAATTTTGAAATTATAAAATACTTAATTGATAAAAAAATAAATGTTGTTGGTCATATAGGGGTTTTGCCTCAAAAATTTAGAGATTTTAAAAAAATTAAAAGCGTAGGTAAGGGGAAAAAAGAATCTAATGACTTAGTTTCGCTTGCTATTAATTTACAAAAGATTGGGGTCAAGCTTATTATTTTAGAGTGCATCAAAGATTTAGTTGCAAAAAAAATTACAAATAAATTAACAATTCCTACAATAGGAATTGGCTCATCTAAGCATTGTGATGGACAGGTTTTGGTCACTAATGATTTACTAAATTTAGATTTAGAAAAAAAAATACCTAGATTTGTAAAAACTTATACTAATTTAAATAAATTAATAAGCTTAGCAGTTGAAAAGTTTACAAAAGAAGTTAAAAGCAAAAAATTTCCAAGTAATAAGAATTCTTATAAATTATGAGCAAGATTCATGATAGAAAATTTTGTGTAGCTCCTATGATGGGATATACGACGCCTTATGCAAGAACTCTATATAGACTATTGTCCAAAAAAGCTTTTTTATTTTCAGAAATGATTGCTGCTAATACTTTAATTTATTCTAAATATTCTAAATCAATAATTGAAAATTCAAATCAAAATCCCATAGCCTTACAAGTAGGGGGCTCTGATCCTGATAATCTTTTAAAATGTTCAAAAATTGCCTCTTCATATAATTATGATGAAATTAACTTAAATTTAGGATGTCCAAGTAAAGCCGTACAAAAGGGAAGTTTTGGGGCATGTTTAATGCAAAATAAAATTCTAGTTAGAAATTGCATAGAAAAAATGCAGCAAAATACAAGAATTGAAGTTACATTAAAATGTAGAATAGGTATTGGAAAAAAATTTAATTATGACTTTTTTGAAGAATTTATTGATGAAGTTAGCAAGACTGGTATTAAAATAATATATGTACATGCACGAAATGCTTTATTAGATGGAACAAGTCCTAAAACTAACAGAATGGCCCCTCCTTTAAATTATGATTTTGTCAGAAAAATTAAAATAAAATATCCTGAAATAAAATTTGTTCTAAACGGTGGAATAGATAGTATACAAAAAGCTTTTGATTTATCAAATGAATTTGATGGAGTAATGTTAGGAAGATTAATTCAAAACAATCCATTTTGCTTAATTGAAGTAGATAAAAAATTTTATAATTCAAACCCGGAAGTTAAGATTACACAAAATACAATTAATAAGTATTTTGAATATATAAAGCCTTTTCTTGGGAAAGAGTCAATTTACAGATTATTAAGCCCTATGTTACAAATATTTTTTAATGTTCCAAATAGCAAAAAATATAAAATTGAAATTCACAATAATATGAAACAAAAAAATATTAATAAATTAGAAAATATTTTTTTAAATTTTATTGAAGAACAAAGCCATAAAAAAATTAATATTTAATTTGGTAAGATAGGCTAATTATTTCAACCCCAGGATTTTTATCTCCAAGGCTTGCATTTGATATATGCCCAAAAGATAGTCCGATACGATCATCATTATTAATTTTATAACTTACTTCTAAAGTTGATCTGAATTCAATTTCATTACCTAACTTTTTACCACTACCATCTTCATAATATCCTACACCAAAACTAGGAGTTAATACATAATCAGATTCTTTACCTTTAATTAAATAACCTAAATTATCTTCTAAATAAACTCCTGTTAAAATGTAAACTGCAGATTCTGAAGTTGCTTCTATTCCATAAAAAGGTTTTAAATAAAAAAAGTTATCTTCTTCTGGGCCTATATTAACTAATGCGTTATCTAATCTTCTTTCATATCTAAAATCAGCAGCTTGGTCAGAAGAACTACCATCAAATTTAACATCATATAGACCTAAACCAAAAACATGAAGATCTTTTGCAATTACACTATAGCTATTAAAAAGTAATATATAAAAAATTATTATGAGTCTCATATGTTGTAAATAAAAAAAATTATTACACGTTTAAAAAAAAATTGAAATTAATTTGATTCAAATAAATCTATAATTTCACCATTTTCACTAAAAATACCTGCTAAAATATTTAAATTTGTTAAAGGTTGTCTGAAAAGTGTACAAACCAAATGATTTTTTGAATTTGCAAGATTATTATTATTTGATGATTGATAACCTCTAACTATTCTAATAAATGAATTATAGGGTGTGTTAATTTTTGAAAAATTTTGATAACCCCACCAAAAACAATCATTTTGGGCAGATAGAGGTCTAGAAATATCCACACCTCTATTTACAAATAATATTTTTCTAGATGATGAAAAAGCAGCATGTTTGAGATTAGAGTAATAATCTTTGTGGCCTTTATTAGAAATTACACTTTTGTTTAACTTTGATGTTAGTTTAGAAATGGCAATAGTGCCTTGAGAAGCAATATCCTCAACATCTTCTTTTAAAAAACCATAGGATTCTATTGTTTTATTCACACCATGTTCAAACATCCAAGAAACTATGTCTTGTGGATTTGGTGCTATTTGTAATTGCATTAATTTAAGGAACATTTCTTCTTGCGCACCTCTCAAAAAAATAATTTCATCAGGGTTTATATTAAACCTGGCTAATAGCTTAAATCTTAAATCTAAAACACTAGATATAGTTTCTTTTGCTTTTTCACCTATACCAATAACATTTCCTAAAAAAATCAGTTTATCTCCATCTTGAAAATTTGATAGAATATGATTTTTTATAGATTTAAGGGAAGTAAAGTTTGAATGTATTGAGCCAATAGCCCAAATTCTATTTACATTTTTTAATTCAATAAAATTAGAAACTTTACTCAATTTATTTACTATTTAATATATTTTCAATTTTTTCCGTTGCATTAAAATAATCAGTTCTTTCAACCGCTGCAACTTCTCTAGCTAATCGCTCAAGGGCTACTTGAAACATTTGTCTTTCACTATAAGATTGTTCGGGCTGGCTATTTTTTCGAAACAAATCTCTGACAACCTCAGCAATTTTAAGTGGATCTCCTGAAAAAATTTTATTATCATACTCTTGTGCTCTTCTGCTCCACATAATTCGTCTTATTTTTGGCTTCAGTTTTAAAACTTCAAATACTTCATTTATAATTTTTTTTGATGAAATCTTACGTAGGCCTACTTCTTCTTTTTTATCTAATGGTACTCGAATCATTAGCTTTGCTTGCTCCATCTTAACTACATAGAATTTTGTTTTTATACTAGATACCTCCATATTTTCAATTTTCACAATCTCACCAACACCATGCTTTGGATAAACAACAATATCCCCAATTTGAAATTCAATATTTTTCTTTTTTTTCATTTATCTCCTGCTTTTGCACTAAAATGATCTCTAAGCTTGTTCGGTACCTCTTCCCATTTCTTAGCAT